>Ga0068860_100000216_pt1 | contig 90423 bp, 80 predicted proteins | sample KBSSwiS32_FD_66597 | JGI IMG/M metagenome (GOLD analysis project Ga0068860, IMG submission 66597) | Switchgrass rhizosphere microbial communities from Kellogg Biological Station, Michigan, USA - KBS Switchgrass S3-2 | ecosystem: Host-associated > Plants > Roots > Rhizosphere > Soil ... | reverse complement strand
CGCCGCCGGGCCGAGCGCCGGGCCGCCCCAAGCCGGCCCGGATCCCCTCGGGGGATCGGCGAACGTACCCGGTCGACGAGGGGCACCCATTAGCGCGCGCTCGCCCGCGCGAACAGGCCCTGCGGCCGCCAGAGGAGGATCGCGACCATCAGCGTGTAGACGATGAAGGCGCCGAGCTTGGGCACGTAGTACTTGCCGGCGACGTCGGCGATGCCGAGCAGGAGCGCGGCGAGCAGCGGGCCGGTGATCGTCGTCGTTCCGCCGACCGAGACGACGATCAGGAAATAGATCATGAACTTGAGCGGGAAGGTCGGATCGAGCCCGAGCACCTCGGCGCCGAGCGCGCCGCCGAGCCCGGCGAGGCCCGAGCCGACGGCGAAGGTGAGCAGGAAGATCCGGTTGACGTCGAGGCCGAGGCCGCCGGCGACGCGCGGGTCGTCGACCGAGGCGCGCAGGCGGCTGCCGAAGCGCGTCCGCGACAGCACCCACTGCAGCGCGATCGTCAGCAGTGCGCAGACGACGACGATGAAGAGCCGGTACTTGCCGATGCCGACCGCCTCGATCGGCAGGCGCCCCTGCAGCCAATCGGGCAGGTGGATGTTCTGCTGCATCGAGCCGACGACGTAGTCGACCGCTGTGACCGCCATGAACACCAGGCCGATCGAGAACAGCACCTGGTCGAGGTGCGGGCGGGCGTACATCGGCCGGTAGAGCGTTCGCTCGAGCAGCGCACCGAGGAGCGCGGTGCCGACGAAGGCGATCGGCAGGCAGGCCAGGAACGGCATGCCGGCTCGGTTCATCAGCAGCACCGTGATGTAGCCGCCCGCCATCGCGAACGCGCCGTGCGCGAGGTTGATGAAGTTCATCAGCCCGAGCGTGACCGCGAGGCCGACGGCAAGGATGAAGAGCAGCATCCCGTAGGCGATGCCGTCGAACAGGAGGGTCAGCATGGCGGGCGGAGGAATTCTCCGCCATCGGCCGAGGTCGCAGCCGCACCGGTCGGCGGCTGGCCGGACTCCGGGAGCCGGGCTAGCGGTGCAGGAAGCGCGGAGTCAGCCAGCCGAACAGGCCGAGACGGACCGGCGCCGGGCGCGCCATCGGCTCGACGATCGTCGGCCGCGGCGCGAGCGGAGTCGCCGCGTCGTTCGAGGCCGGCGCAGCGACGACCGGTCGCGGCGGCGCGGGCTCGGCCGCCACGATCGTCGTCGCATCGTCGCCGCCCGCGCGCGACGCGGCCGGTTCGCCGAGCACCGATGCCGGCCGTTCGACCGACGGATTGCCGCGCAGCTCGGGTCGCCGCACCACGCGCAGGATCGGCTCGAGCCACGCGACGATCGGCTTCCATTGCGCGACGTCGGTCTGCGCCTGCGCATCGGGCAGGTCGAACACGGTGAGACCCTGCTCGACGCAGCGAACGTAGGCCTGCGCTTCGCGCAGGACGCCGACGAAGGGCAGCTTCAGTCCGCGCGCCCACGTCTCGAGCACTTCGGCGCCGCGCGTGCGCGCGTCGAGGCGCATGCCGACCGCGGCGACCTTGCAGCGGCCGCTCGCGACGCGAGGCAGCGCCATCATCTCGTTGAAGCAGTCCGCGGCCGATTCGCGGTCGAAGATCGAATTGCAGACCGGCATCAGGATCACGTCGGCGAAGGCGACGACGCGCGCGAGATCGAAGCCGCGCAGGCCGCCCGGCGTGTCGAGGACGACGTGGCGCACGCCCGCCGGCGGCCTGAGGACGCGCTTCGGGTCGACCGCCCAGCCGACGATCGGCGCGCTGCGCGGCAGGTCGCGCAGGTTCCGCGAGCGCAGCCACGACTGCGTCGACTGCTGGCGATCGACGTCGCCCAGCATCACGGGCACGCCGCTGTTCGCGAAGTGCGCGGCGAGGTGGGTCGCGAGCGTGCTCTTGCCGCTTCCCCCCTTGCGATTGACGACGGCGATGACGGACATGACAGGCCGGTTCGGCCAATACTCCATGCAAGCAAGCCGGGCCAGAATGTAACGGCAGGGCCTGAACGCGGGAAGGAAACAGTTGTTTTCTCGATTCCAGCAGGGAACGGGCCGCGCCAAAGCGCGGAAAAGGGCCGCCCGGACCGGCCACTCCGGCGCTTCGCCCGCCCCGGCATGAGCGCGCGCGATGGTCTCTTCAGCGACGACGCCGGCGAGCGCCGCTGCGCCTGGTGCCAGTCGAGCCCCGCCTACCGCGACTACCACGACCGGGAATGGGGGTTCCCGGTCGACGACGACACGCGCCTGTTCGAGAAGCTCTGCCTCGAGGGCTTCCAGGCCGGCCTCAGCTGGCTCACCATCCTCAACAAGCGCGAGGCGTTCCGGCGCGCGTTCTGCGGCTTCGACCCCGCCCGCGTCGCCCGCTTCGGCACCCGCGACGTCGAGCGGCTGCTCGGCGATGCCGGCATCGTCCGCCATCGCGGCAAGATCGAGTCGGCGATCAACAACGCGCGCCGTCTGCTCGAGCTGCGCGCTGAATTCGGGTCGCTCTCGGCCTATGCCTGGCGCTTCGAGCCGGCGGCACGGCCCCGGCGCATCACGCCGGCGGCGCTGCGGGCGCGCGGCTTGCCCGCCGAGGCCACGGCGCTGGCGAAGGACCTCAAGCGGCGCGGCTGGACCTTCGTCGGCCCGACCACGGTGTACGCGTTCATGCAGGCGATGGGCCTGGTCAACGATCACCTCGAAGGCTGCGTCGTTCGCGCCGCAGCGCAAGCCGCCCGGGCGGCGCGCGACGCGGGCCGGGCATGATGCGACTGGGCGACTTGCAGCGCCGATGCGACCACCAGGAGACCTCATGACGACCGAGACCCGCGCCGCCGACGACCCCCGATCGCAGGCGGTCGTCGACATCGGCGACGCCGCCGCGGTGCGCCGCTGGACCGAGGCGCTCGGCATCACCGACGAGGCGTTGATGAAGGCGGTGCAGGTCGTCGGCCCGCGCGTCGACCGGATCAAGGACTACCTCGGCGCCGGCGGCATGGCCGGCGACCAGGCCGACGCGTGAGCGGCCGCCGCGCCGCGCCATGACCGTGCGCCGCCTCGCCGCCGCACTGTTGGCGGCGCTCGTCGTCGCGGCGGCGGCGCCGGCGCGCGCCGAGGCGCCGTTCGCGTTCGCGAGCACGCCCGGCATGCTGCCGAAGGACGTCGTTCCGATCGAGTACGCCCTGCACCTGCGCCCCGACATCGGCGCGCACACCTTCCGCGGCACGCAGACCGTCACCCTCGACGTGCGCCGGCCGACGCAGTCGATCGTGATGAACGCGCTCGACCTCGACGTCGATGCCGCGACATTGCGCGGCCCTGGCGGCAGGCGTGTCGCGCTGGCGCCGCCCCGGCGCGACGCGGCGGCGCAGACGATCACGTTCGCGCTCCCGGCGCCGCTCGCCCCGGGCCGCTACACGCTCGCGATGGCCTGGCGCGGCAAGATCAACGGCGCGGTCGAGGGCCTTTACCTCGATCGCCACGTCGACGCCGGCGGCGAGCACCTGACTTTGGCCACCGACTTCGAGCCGACGAGCGCGCGGCGCGTCCTGCCGTGCTGGGACGAGCCCGCGTTTCGCGCCCGCTTCCGTCTCACGGTCGATGTCGGCGCCGCCACGAGCGCGTACTCGAACATGCCGGTCGCCCACAGCGCACCCCTCGCCGGCGGCGGCCGCCGCGTCGCGTTCGCGGCGACCCCGCCGATGTCGACCTACCTGCTCGTGCTCGTCGCCGGCGACCTCGAGCGCGTCGAAACGACCGTCGACGGCACCCGGGTCGGCGTCGTTACGAGCCGCGGCAAGCTCGGCCGGACCGCGTACCCGCTCGCCGCGAGCGCAGCGCTGCTGCGCTATTTCAACGACTACTTCGCGCTGCCGTATCCATTGCCCAAGCTCGACCACATCGCGCTCGCGGGCGGCTTTCCCGGCGGCATGGAGAACTGGGGCGCGATCGTCTACAACGAGGCGGTCCTGCTCGTCGACCCGGCCACCGCCAGCGCGGCGATGCGCCAGCGCGTCCATGGCCTGATGGCGCACGAGATCGCGCACCAGTGGTTCGGCGACCTGGTGACGATGGCGTGGTGGGACAACCTCTGGCTCAACGAGGCGTTCGCCCAATGGATCGCGATCAAGGCGATGGTGCAGGCGCACCCGGAGGGGCACCTCTGGCTGCGCGCGAAGGGGCGGGCGGAACGGGCGATGGAGCTCGACGCGCGCGCGACGACGCACCCGATCCAGCAGCCGGTGACGCGCGACAGCGAAGCGCAGAGCGCGTTCGACACGATCACCTACGACAAGGGCAGCACCTTCCTGCGCATGCTCGAGGCGTACCTCGGCAAGACCGCGTTCCGCGACGGCATCCGGGCCTACGTGAAGCGTCACGCCTACGCGAACACCACCACGGCCGATCTGTGGGCCGCCCTCGCCGCCGCCTCCGGCAAGCCGGTCGCGGCGATCGCCAGCGACTGGACGACGCAGCCGGGCTTTCCCCTCCTCGACGTCGACGCCGAGTGCGACGGCGGCCGGCGTCGCGTCGTTCTTCGCCAGCGCCCGTTCCGTGTTCCCGACGACGGCACCGGCCCCACCGGCGCGAGCGAGCGGCGCTGGAACGTGCCGGTGCAGCTCGGCAGCGTCGGCGCGGGTGGCGGCCCGGCGGACTACCTGCTCCTGCGCGAAGCGAACGCCGCCGTAGTCCGCGACGTGGACTGCGCGGCGCCGCTGCTCGTCGACGCCGACAACGTCGGCTTCTTTCGCGTCCGCTACGCCGCGCCTCTGTTCGATGCGCTGGCGGCGCGCTGGCGCGACCTCCCCGACGGCGCACGGCTGAAGCTGCTCGCCGACACCTCGGCGCTCGTCCGCGCCGACCAGGCGCCGCTGGCGCGCTGGCTCGCCCTGGTCGAGCGGATCGACGACGAGCCGCGCCTGGCGATCTGGGACCAGCTGCTCGCCGACCTCGAGCGCTTCGACCAGCTGAGCGTCGGCGAGGCGGCGCGCCCGGCCCTGCATCGCTTCGCGGTCGGCGTGCTCGCGCCGCGCTTCGCGCGGCTCGGCTGGGACGAGCGCGCCGGCGAGCCCGACGAGGCGCGCCAGCTGCGCGCGCGGCTGGCGGAGACGCTCTCGGACTACGACGACGCGGCGACGATCGCCGAGGGGAAGCGCCGTTTCGTGCGCTGGGTCGCCGAACCGGCGAGCCTGGCACCTTCGCTCGTCAACGCGGTCGTCGAGATCGCCGGCCGCCACGCCGACGCCGCCATCTACGAGACCTTGCTGGACCTGGCGCGGCGCGCGCCGAGCAGCGAGGAACGCTTCCGCGCCTACCGCGCGATGGCCAAGGCGCGCGACCCGGCGCTCGCCGCGCGCACCGTTCAGCTCACCCTCGACCGCGACGTTCCGCAGATCGTCCGCCACGACCTGCTCGCAGCGGTCGCGCGCTCGGACCACTCCGAGCTCGCCTGGGCGTACGCGCGCGATCACGCCGACGCCCTGCTCGCCGACATGAAGCGCTTCGACGGCGGCCAGGCGTTCGCGAAGATCGTGTCGACATCGGCATCGGCAGCGACGGCCGACGAGCTCGAGGCGTTCGCGCAGGCGCGCCTGCCGGCCGACGCGCTCGTCGAGGTGCGCCGCGGCGAGGACGAGATCCGGACCCGGGCGGCGCTGAAGTCGCGCCTCTGGCCCGAGCTCGCGACGAGCATCGCGGGTCGCTGACTCGCGCAAGCGATGAGCCTGGCGCGCCGGACCGTGCGCTGCTGCAGTGTGCGCAGAGCGCGGAGCGCGTCGAACGAGCCTGTACTATTCCCGCGCTCGGCGCCCGCGCCGCCATGCCTGGGATGACATGACCCTGCTCGCCCGCCCATCCCTTCGTCGCGTCGGCACGCTTGCCCTCCTCGTCGGCGCGCTCGCCGCGTGCGGCAAGCAGGAGGCTCCGGCACCGGCCGCGGGCGCGTCGGCCGCGGCGACGCGGGTCTACAGCGTCGGCACCGACGCCGCCTACGCGCCCTTCGAGTCGCAGAACGAGAAAGGCGAGATCGTCGGCTTCGACATCGACATCGTCCGCGCCGTCGCCGCGAAGGCCGGCCTCGAGGTCAAGTTCGTCAACACGCCGTGGGAAGGCATCTTCAACGCGCTCAAGCAGGGCGACCGCGACCTGCTCGTCTCGTCGATCACGATCACCGACGAGCGCAAGCAGTCGATGGACTTCACCGCGCCGTACTTCGACGCGCACCAGCTGATCGCGGTCAAGGCCGACTCGAAGGTAGCGCGCTTCGACGACCTGAAGAACCTGCGCGTCGGCGTTCAGACCGGCACGACCGGAGACGAGACGGTCTCGAAGCTGCAGGGCAAGAACAGCACGAGCATCAAGCGCTTCGAGTCGACGCCGCTGGCGCTGAAGGAGCTCGAGGCGGGCGGCATCGACGCCGTCGTCGCCGACAACGGCGTCGTCATCAACTACGTCGCCAACAACGCGTCGAACCGGTTCAGGATGGTCAACGACCCGGCGTTCGTTCCCGAGCAGTACGGCATCGCCGTGCGCAAGGGCAACGCCGAGCTGCTCGCGAAGCTGAACCAGGGGCTGGCGGCGATCCGCGCCGACGGCAGCTACGACCGCATCCACGCGAAATACCTCGGCCTCGCGGCGACACCCGGCGCGGCCGCCGCGGCGGCGCCGGCGAGCGCCGCGTCGAAGTAGCCACCGGCCGAAGTGAACTTCCTGCCCGACCTGCGGTGGGGCATCCTGGTCGGCTACGGGCCGCTGTTCGTGCAGGGCCTGCTGATGACGCTGCAGCTCACCGTCGTCTCGATCACCGGCGGGCTCCTGCTCGGCGTCGTCCTCGGCCTCGTCAGCAGCACCGTCGACAGCCCGCCGCCGCGCTCGTCGCTCGCGGCGCTGGCGTGGCAGCTGCTGCGCGGCATCACGCGCGCGTACGTGGGCTTCTTCCGCGGCACGCCGCTCTTCGTGCAGATCCTGCTCGTCCACTTCGCGCTCATGCCGGCGCTCGTCCAGCCCGACGGCGGCCTGCTCCTCAGCGGCGAGGCGGCGCGCGAGTTCAGGCAGAACCATGGCGCCTTCTTTTCGGGCGCGCTCGCGCTCACCCTCAACGCCGGCGCGTATGTCTCCGAGATCCTGCGCGCCGGCATCCAGAGCATCCACGGCGGCCAGACCGAGGCCGCCTACAGCGTCGGCCTGACGCACGCGCAGTCGATGCGCTACATCGTCCTGCCGCAGGCGCTTCGCCGCATGGTGCCGGCGCTCGTCAACGAGGCGGTCACGCTGGTCAAGGACTCTTCGCTGGTGTCGGCGATCGGCCTCGCCGAGCTGGCGCTGGCGGCGCGCACCGTCGCTGGCGCGTACTCGCGCTACTGGGAGCCGTACCTCTTCATCTCGGCGATCTACCTCGTCATCACGCTGACGCTGTCGGCGCTGGCGCGCAGGCTCGAGGCGCCGCGGCACCGGCGCGGCAAGTGACGGCGATCGCGATCGGTCGGCGCCGGCACGCTCAGTAGTTCGCGGCGGCGCGCACCGCGCTCGCCGGCTTGTCGAGGTCGGCGAGCAGCTCCGGGCCGAGGACGGCGAAGGCGACCGGGCCGTAAGAGAGCAGGCGATCGTGGAAGTCGCGCAGCGAGCCGCGCTCGCCGGTGCGCACCAGGTACTCCGCGAGCAACGTCTGCAGCTGGAACCGCCCGACGGTGTACGAGATGACGTAGCCCGGGTTGAGCGCGATGCCGTCGACCGCCGCCTGCGACGCGCTACGCGTGAAGCCCGACTGGGCGACGAAGAAATCGACCGCTTGCGCGATCGTCCACTCGCCCGAGGCGAGCTTCGGGTCGACGATCGCGCGCACGCCGCGAACGCGCTCCCAGCGCGCCGTGAACAGGCGCGCGTCGAGGCCGTCGCCGTAGAGGCCGAGGCGAACGAACATCTCCTCGCCGTAGAACGCCCAGCCTTCGGCGAGGCAGCTGTCGTCGAGGATCCGGCGCACGAAATTCGGATGGCGGCGCGCGATCGAGAGCTGCAGGAAGTGGCCCGGCATCGCCTCGTGCGCGGCCGTCGACCAGATCCGGTCGCGGTCGAAGTCCTGGTTCATGTCGAGCCGCTCGGCCGCCTCGGCGAGCGAGGGCGGCGGCGTGATGAAGTAATAGCCCGTCGTCGCGGTCGCGAAGCGACGCGGTGCGCGCATCGAGGCGCCGGGCGAGACCGGCTGCAGGAACGCCGGCGTCTCGACGATCTCCATCGCGCCGAGCCAGTCCGGCACGGTGACGACGTCGCGCTCGCGAACGAACGCGTGCAGCTCGGCGATGCGGTCGCGGTAGTAGCCGACCAGCGCCGGCCCGCTCGGCGCCATGCCGCCGCCGCTCGCCGCGCCGAACGGGATCTTGCGGTGCGTCGAGACCGAGCGCAGCCACGCCTCCTCGGCCCAGCCGTGGGCGAGCTCGTCGCGCGCCATCCGTTCGATGTCGGCGGCGTCGAACGGCAGCAGCTGCTCCTCGCGCAGCATCTGCTCGTACGCCGCCTTGCCGATGACGTGGTTGTCGGGCCAGGCGGCGGCGTTGGCGTCGATGAAGGCACGCGTCTCGGCGATCGTCGCCAGCGTTCGATCGCGGCCGGCGACGAAGCGCGCCAGGACGTCGGGCCGACTCGCGAGCTGCGTCGTCGCCGCTTCGCTGAGCGCCCCGGCGAAGAAATCGGGCGTTCCCGCGAGGCGCCGGCTGCCGACCGTGGCGTGCAGCCGCCCCGGCCGTGTCACCAGGCGCTGGCCGGCGACGATGAACGCCGGACCCTGCTCGAGGCGGGCGACGATGTCGTCCCAGGCGCGATCGACGTCGGCGGGGCGCGCGCCGTCGCGGCCGACGATGGGAAGGTGAAGGAACTGCCCGAACAGCGCGCCGACGAGGCGCAGGGCGGGCCCGGCGTAGTCCTTGCGGTCCGGCTGGCGCACGACGAGGTCGTTGAGGGCGGAATCGAATTCGGCACGCAGCAGCCGGACGTCGTTGGCGTCGACGAGCGTCGTCGCGCCCGCCGCGACGGCGTCGACCTCGGCCTTCCAGCCGCGCAGGCGGGCGATCCGCGCCGCCCGTGCCGCTTCGCTCGGCGTCGGCAACTTGCCGTCGGCGCCGGGCAGGCCGAGCGCGGTCGCGGCGATCGGATCGTCGCCGGCGATCGCGTCGATGTAGGCGTGGGCGATGCGGGTCAGGCGCTCGTGCGCGTCGGTCTCGGCCGCGGCGAGAAGTCCGAAGGTGGCGAGGGCGACGGCGAGCAGCGCAGCGCGCAGCGCAGGGAACAGGTCGATCATCGGCGCCTTTCCAGAGTGGCGCGCAGTGTAGGCGTGCATCACCCCACTGACGCCGCGCGCGATCGGCCGTGCCATCCTCGCCCCTCCCTCACTGCCAGGAGCACCGATGGACGCCGTCGTTCACTTCGAGATGCCCTACGACGACGCGCAACGCGTCGCCGCGTTCTACGAATCGGCTTTCGGCTGGGACACCAAGGCGCTCGGCGCCGAGATGGGCGACTACGTCCTCGCGATGACCACGGCCACCGACGCGCGCGGGCCGACCACGCCGGGGGCGATCAACGGCGGGTTCTTCAAGCGCAAGCCCGATTGGCCGGCGCAGTATCCCTCGGTCGTGATCGCCGTCGACGACATCGCCGCGGCGGGCGAGAAGGTGCGCCGTGCCGGCGGCGAGGTGCTCGGCACGCCGATGGAGATCCCGGGCGTCGGCCAGTACGTTTCGTTCACCGACTCCGAAGGCAATCGCGTCGGCATGTTGCAGCCGACCGCGCGCGGCGGGTAGTCGCGTCGCGGGCGCCGCCCGCGGTCTCTTCCACCCGCTCCGGCGCGGGCGTTCCGATTGCCTAGCGAGCACATGACGCGCGCCGCGGGCGAGGTTCGCATCGGCATCTCGGGCTGGCGCTACGAGCCCTGGCGCGGCATCTTCTATCCGCCCGGCCTGGCGCAGAGGCGCGAGCTCGCGTTCGCGGCGCGGATGCTGCCGACGATCGAGATCAACGGCTCGTTCTACTCGCTGCAGCGGCCCGGGTCGTACGCCGAGTGGTACGACCAGACGCCACCCGGATTCGTGTTCGCGCTCAAGGGCTCGCGCTACATCACCCACATGCTGAAGCTGAAGAACGTCGGCACGCCGCTCGCCAACTTCTTCGCCTCGGGGGTGCTGCGCCTGCGCGACAAGCTCGGCCCGATCCTGTGGCAGTTCCCGCCGCAGCTCGGCTTCGACGCCGAGCGCTTCGCCGCCTTCTTCGCTCTGCTGCCGCGCGACAGCGGCGCGGCGCTCGCGCTCGCACGCCGCCACGACGAGCGCCTCGACGGCCGCGCCTGGCTCGAGATCGACCACGTCCGGCCGCTCCGCCACGCGGTCGAGATCCGCCACCCGAGCTTCGTCGACCCGGCCTTCATCGCCCTGCTGCGCCGCCATCGCATCGCCCTCGTCGTCGCCGATACCGCCGGTCGCTGGCCGCTCCTCGAGGACCTCACCGCCGATTTCGTCTACGTCCGCCTGCACGGCGACAAGGAGCTCTACGCGAGCGGCTACGACGACGCTGCGCTCGATCGCTGGGCGGTGCGCATCGCCGCTTGGCGCGGCGGCGGCCAGGTCGGCGACGCCCGCCTCGCGTCGGCGCGGCCGGGACGGGGGCGCGCGCGCCGCGACGTCTACTGCTACTTCGACAACGACGTCAAGGTGCACGCGCCGTACGACGCGGCGCACCTCGCGGCACGCCTTGGCGTCGCCACGGGCCTGGTCGCCGGCGACCGCTTCGTGCCGCCGCCGGACCTGGCACCGCCGCGGCCGCGCTCGCCTTCGTTCAGCCGCGGCGCGGCCGCGCCGATGCGCTGACGCGCTCGGCGCCGCGGGACCGGCTCACTTCGGCGACGGGATGCCGACCCAGGGCAGCGTGTCGACGAAGTCGAGCTCGTCGACCTCGCGCATGATCAGCGTGCCGGGAACGCGCTCGGCGTGCGGAAACTTGCGGGCTTCCTCTTCGCTGATCGCGTACATCGTCCGGCAGACGCGTCCCGACGCCGGATCGCGAAAGCGCCAGCGCCAACATTCGACGAATTTCATGGCGCGTTGAACGGCGCCCCGAAACGAGGCGTTGACGGCTGCGCGCGCACCGCCTCGCGCGGCGTCGATCGCACGCGCCGCAGCAACATGGCGGCACGAGGGTCGCCCCGCTGCGCGGCGGGGTTTTGCGAACGAACGTAGTCTTTCGTAAAGCCGACCGAGCCCACGTCACAACGCGGCCGACTCGGGCTAGCCTTGGATCCCCATGCAGTCCGCGTGCTGCACGCGCGCGCCTGCGTTGTTCCGCCGCCGTGCCTTGCGTCGGCTTCAGGAGACAGCGTGTCCTTCCTTCGTCTGGTGGTGTCGGCGGCGTTGGCAGGTGGCATCGCTTGCGGGCCGTCGCTCGCCGCTGCCGGCGAGCCGGTTCGCGGCGCCGTCGCTCCGGTCATCGTCGATGGCGTCGACGTCGAGCAAGTCGCCGCGCTCGGCGCTGGCGTTCCGCTCGACTTCACCGTCTTCGGCACTCCCGGCGCGCGGGTCACCTTGCGAATCGACGGCGCCCGCCGCGTCCTCGAGCTGCGCGAGACCGAGCCCGGCGTGTACGAAGGCAGCTACGTCATCGACGGCAGCGACGCGATCCGGCCCGAGAGCCTCGTCAGCGCGACGTTGCAGAAGAACGGCGCGGTCGCCTACGCCGCGCTCGACGAGCCGCTTCTTCTCGCCAAGGGAACGGTGCCGTGGGGGCTCGCCACCGTGCCGACGGAGGCGCCCGCGCCGGCGCCGGCGTTCGTCGCGCCCTCGGTGCCGCCGCTGGCGACGCCGGTGCCCCACTCGCTTCCCGCGGAGACGACGCTGCCGGTGCCGATCGCCGTGGCACCGCGGCAAGTGCAACCGGTCCGGCCTTCCGCTCTGGCCGCGACGCCGCCGCAATCCGAGCGGGCGCCGTGCGGCGATTGCGCCGTCGTCGAGTCGGTTCGCCCGGTCGAGGTCGCGCCGCGCGGCGGCGTCATCGGCGCGATCGGCGGCGCGATCGCCGGCGCGATCCTCGGCAAGCAAGCCGGAGAAGCGCACCAGCAGCGCATGCTGACCTTTCTCGGCGCGATCGGCGGCGCGCTCGCCGGCCGCCAGATCGAGCGACAGGCATCGCAGTCGGTCCAGTACGACGTCGACCTGCGCCTGGCCGACGGCACGGTGCTGAAACGTCGCTACGAACAGGCCCCTCCGTTCGCCGCCGGCGCGACGATCCGGCTCGGCACGCCGTCGCGCGTCCCGCCGGCGCCGGCGCTCTGAGGCGGCGCCGACGCCTCGCCGTCGTTGCGCCGCTTGTCGTCGATGCTGACCGAGACCCTGCCGCGATCGCCCGCAGGGACGGGCATCCGCTGGACGGTCGGCGTTCCGGCGCTGGTCGAGCTGATGCTCGTCGTCGCCGCGATTGCCGTCCTGTGGCCGTACTTCGAGCGGGTGGCTCAACTCGACGGCGCGGGCCGCGACCAGCGCTTCCTCGACCGCGGCATCGCCGTCACCGGCCTGCCCGAGGCGATCGTCCCGGCCGCCTGCGAGAGCGTCGGCGCGCTCGCCGAGGCACGGGTCGCCGATCCGTTGTGCGGATCGCGCAGGAAGGCCTCGGCGCGGCCGCCGATCCACCTGCCGGCAACCGTCGCGCAGGCGATCGCGCGAACGAGCGAGGCATTCCAGCGCCCGCTTCGCGATGCCGAGCAGCGCGTGCTCGCGCTGCGCGCGCAGGCCGAAAGCGGCGGCGCCGAGCTGCGCGAGCAAGCCGATGCGATCGCCGCGATCGAATCCGACATCGCTCCGTTTCGTCAGCGTTTCCAGATCGCAAGCGGCGACGACGCCGGCCCGCTGCCGCTGCGCTGCGCGGCGCGCTGGATCGATGGCGCGCTCGCGGCCCGGCTTCCCGCCGACGCGCAGGCCACGACCGGCGTCGCGGCGCGCGCCAACGCGGTGCTGCTGCTCGCCGCTGCGCTCGACGGTCGCGCGGCGACGGCGCCGCTGGCCGCCGAGGCCTTGCTGCCGCCGGCGCCGCTTCGCACGGCGGCGTGCCGAAGCGGCGCCGAGTCGCTCGCCGCGACAGCGGCGCTGATGGCCGACGCGCGCCAGTCGCTCGCCAACTCGCGCAAGAACGAAGCCATGCGCGCCCTGGTCGCTTCGGCCGGATGGCAGTGGGCGGCGGCGATGGCGCTCGGCTACGCCTTCCTGCTCTGGAGCCGTCGTCCGCCTTCGCCCCTGCTCGGAAGCGCCGCGGCGCTCGCCGCCTGGGCCGGCGTCGCCTGGTGGGCGCGCGTGCCGTGGCCGCTGGCCGGCCACGAGCTCGCCTTCGGGCGCGCCGGCGCCGCGTTGGACAGCGCACCGGCCCTCTTCGTCCTCGGCCTCGCCGGTGCGGCGGCGGCGCTGGCGATCGCTTCGCTGGCGCGCCGACCTGCGCGCGCGCGGACGGTGCCGATCACCCAGTCGATGAGCTCGCGGATCGGCTACCCCGGCTTCGTGCTCGCGACCGGCCTGGGCGCGCTGATCCTGCTCGACCTCTCGCTCGCCGGCCATGCCGGCAACCGCTACCTCGGCCTCTACCACCAGGGCCATCTCTGGCTGGCGATGCTCGTGCTCTCGATCCTGCTCTTCGCACGGCGCTCGCTCTCGCGCGGCTTCGCCTGGCTGCTCTCGGTCGGCGGCGAGACGATCGGCCGGGCGAGCCGCCGCCACGGCCCGGTCAGCGTCGCCGTCGTGCTCGTCCTCGCGACGGCCGCCGCCGTGCTCGCGTTCGGGCTCGCCCTCGCCCACCTGCGCCAGCTCACGTCGGAGCTAGGCCGCGTCTGGCTCATCGGCGGCGCCGCCTGGTTCTTCTTCCTGCGCGCCGGCCCGCTGACCGAGCGCCTCGCGCGCAGCGGCAAGGCGGCCTTCTCGTTCCTTCGCTACGCCTGGCCGATCCTGTTCGTCGTCGCCGTCCTCGTCGGCGCGATGTTCGTCACCCGCGACATGGGGCCGCTTCTCATCGCCGGCTACGCGTCGGGCGCGTTCCTCGCCGCCGCGCTGGCGATGTGGTGGCATCACCGCAGCGGCCAGGTGGTCAGCGCGTTCGCGCTGGCGCTGCTCCTGTTCGCGGGCTGGATCGGCGCCATCACGTTCGCGCTCTTTCGCGTCGGCGCCCACGACAGCGTCACCGCCAGCCGGCTCGAGAGCGTCGCCGCGCCGTTCGTGTCGATCAACGACCAGCTCGCGCTCGTCTCGTGGTTCCAGCGCGCCGCGCCCGCCGAGGGCTTCGGCATCGGTGCCGCGCCGTGGTGCGGCTTCGCGCCGTCGCGCGGCTGCAGCGGCGTGCCGGCGCAGATCCACAGCGACTACACGTTCACCGCGATCGTCGGCGTGTTCGGCCCGTGGGTCGCGTGGGGCGCGTCGCTGGCGATGGCGATCTGGCTGCATCGCCTGATCCGCCATCACGGCCGCGTCACGCGCGGCGAGCCGCGTCTCGTCGGCGCCGGCGGCCAGCTCGGCAACGACGGCCAGGCGCTGCTCAGCTGGCTCGCGGTCGCCTGGGTCGTCCTCACGTCGTGCCAGCTCGCCGTCACCGTCGCCGGCAACCTGGCGGTGCTGCCGCTCACCGGCGTCACGTTTCCCTTCGTCAGCTTCGGCATGACGTCGCTGCTAGTCAACACGGCGTTCCTGGCGCTCTGCCTCAACGTCGACCTGCCCGCGCGGAGGCCCGGTGGCTGAGCGCCGCGCCGTCTCGCTGCTCGACTGCGCGATCGCGGCGAGCCTGGCCATCGTGCCGGTGCTGCTCGGCGTCGTCGCGCTGGTCGCGTTCGTTCGTCCCGGCGACCCGGACAGCTTCTGGCGCCAGGGCCACAGCGACCGCTACGTCAGCGTCCGCCACGTCGCCGCGCTGCAGACGTTCGAGCGCGCGATTGTTCGCCGCACCGTGCAGGAGCCGCGCCTCGTGAGCAGCGACGAAGTCCTCGACGGCATGGCGCCGTGTCGACGCGAATGGGGCGTGGCGAGCGGAGCGAAGGCGTGGCTGCGCCGCCTCGTCGTCGCCGGCGCCGACGACGCTCCGCCGGCGGCGCAGGTCGCCGCCCAGCTGAGCGAGCTCGACGCCGCGCTGCTGCGCTTCAGCGTTCGGCCGAACGGCCGCGTCGAGCACCGCGTCGGGGTCGATCCCGAGCGCTGGTTCGCCGCCGCCGCGGACGTCCTGACGACGCCGCTCGAGACGCCCGACGCGCCGGGCCAGCGCTTCCAGGTGCGCTGCGCCGACCTCGTCGGCGCGCTCGCGGCGCTCCGGCGCGGCGACGCGGCAATGCTCGAGACCTTCGCCTGGCGCGGCAGCGAAGGCGCAGCGACGCTCGCCGGCTGGCGCCCCGAGCAGCAGATGCGAATCACCGCGCGCGAGGTGACGCGCAAGAACCCGTGGGGCGGAATCGCCGGCTGCATCTACCTCGGCCGCGCCGACGGCAGCGATTCGCCCGGCTATTTCCTGGCCGGTGCGCGCAGCGCGCAGCAGCGCGTGTGCGCGACTCCCGAGCTGGTGCGGGTCGCGACCGCGGCGAGCGGCGCGGCGGCGCTGCCGCGCGCCGCGCCGACGGCGCTGCGCGGCGAGCCCGGCCCGGCCGACGCCGTCGACGATCCGCGCTGGATGGTGCCGCCGTCGCTGTTCACCTTGCTCCAGCCGCTCGAGTCGCTGCGCCAGCCGTCGGGCGCGCTCTATCGCGTCTACGCCGAGGGCGAGAGCGATGCGCTCGCGCGAGGAGCGGGCGGCGCTCCGCTGTCGCGCAACCGCGTCGTTGTCGACGGCGCGCCGGTCGAGGTCGGCTACTCGATCGACGTGACGATCGATCCTGCCCTGCAGGCGCTCGCCCAGAAGACCGCTGCCTGCTACACCGGCCGGCACGACGTCTGCCGCGCCCTCGCCATGCGCCGCGCCGAGGACCGCGACCAGCCGCTCGGCGCGCAGCTGCTCGAAGGCGCAATGGTGCGGATGGCGGCGGTCGCGGTCATCGACATCGCCAGCGGCAGGATCGAGGCGCTCGCCGGCTCGCTCTCGCCGTGCGCGCGCCAGGAGGTCGACGGCCCCGGCCGCGACGCCGCCTGCGACACCCGGCTGCCGTATCCGGTCCACTACCGCGCCGACGCGCTCCTCAACGCGGCGGTCTTCCACGACGCGATGCCCGCCTCGACGATCAAGCCGATCATGGCGACGGCGTTCCTCGTCGATCTCGGCGTGCGCGGCACCCGCCTGCTCGCGAGCGAGCGCGCCGCCATGGAAAAGGACGGCACGCCGGCGCGCGACAGCCTGCGCGGCCAGCTGATGCGGTCCGACTCGGCTCGCTTCCTCGACCGCATGTTCTGCATCGAGCAGGGCTTCGCGGCGTGCGCCCGGCCGTGGGAAGTGCAGGCGGCGGCGCGCGCGTTCGGCTGGAACGGCGGCTGCGCCGACGGCGACGCGAGCTGCGGCAAGGCTGACCTCCTGTTCGGCGGCCCGCTCAGCCACGACGACGAGCGCGGCTCGCTCGCGCCCGGCGCGACGGCGATCGCGTACGGGCGCCTCCTCAGCGAGCCGCTCGGCAAGAAGCTCGGCGCGCCGATGCACCTGATGCCGCCGGCGTCGCTCGACGCCGGCATCCTGCGCCGTTGCGCCGCCGGCCCCGACGGGCGCCGCCTCAGCGACGACGACTGGGAGAAGTGCAAGGGCGGCGCGGTCGTCGACGTCGTCGCCGAAGGCTGGGGCCAGGGGCACGCACGCGCGAGCGTGCTCGGCGTCGCCGGCATGATGGCGACGCTCGCCGCGACGGCGAACGGCGCGACGACGGTGCCGCGGCCGCACCTCGTCGATGCCGTGCATGGTGTCGCCGGGCCGGCGCCCGATGCGCTCGCCGCTGCTTCGGCGCGCTGGCGCGCAGCGCCGGCGCCGAGCCCGCTTACGCGCGACGCCGCCGAGGTCATCGTGAGCGGCCTCTCGTACAGCCACCGCGCCGGCACGGCGCGCACCGCGTGCGAGCAGGTCTTCGACGCCAAGCGCTGCCGCGACATCGACTGGCTCGCCGGCAAGACCGGAACGCCGAGCTTCCCGAGCGACGGCCTTTCGCTCGACCAGCTGGTGCGCCTGTGCGCACCCGGCGCGCCGCCGTCGGCGGAAGCCAAGCGCGGCGCGTGCAGCTCTTTGCATCCGTACAAGTGGTACGTCGCTGCCTGGCGCGGCGACCGCGCCAAGGACGGGCCCTGGACGAAGGCGATCGCCGTCCTCGCCGAGCGCAACTGGCTGCGCACGAGTGGCCGCGTCCACGGCGCCGGCGACCACGGGCCGAACCCGGCCGCCGAGATCGCGATGCAGATCGTCGGCCGCGCGACCGGCGCGATCGACGATGCCGGCACGCCCAGCCGATCGGCCGTCGCCAAGGCGGGCACGGCGGTTCCTGCGACGGAGGCGACGCGATGAGTCGCCTGGCGGCCGCGACGGCGCGGGCGGCGGGCGCGGACCGCGAGTTCGCATCGCGGCGGCACGGCGAGCGCGCCGTCGAGTCGCTGCCGCCGCCGCTCGTCTGGACGTTCGACGGCCCGTTCGAGCGCTGCCTCGACGATCTCGACGACAGCCTGCGCCGAGCCATCGTCCTGATCGGCGACGTCTCGCGCGTCGCGCTCCTGATCGACCTCTCGCTGCCGGCCCTGCTCGCCGGCGTGCGCGCCGGCGACAGGGTGCAGCCGGCCTGGGGCCGCTTCACCGACCGGATCGCGGGCTACGGCCTGCCGACCTTTCCGCGCGTGCGCCACCTGCGCGCGCCCGGCCCGCTGGCGACGCTCGTCGTCGCCTATCGCAGCTGACTTCAACGAAACCCGACGAAAGCCCGTCATGTCCATGAAATCGTGGGTCCTCCATCGCGTCGCCGGCCGCAGCGACCTGCCGCCGCGCGACTCGCGCCACCTGCACGAGCCCGACCTCGACGTCGACGCCGCGCCGCGCCACGGCGACGCCGGCGCCGCTGCCGATCCGTTGCGCGCCGGCGCCGACCTCGGCGTGTACGCGCCGCTGATCGGCGCGGTCCGCGACGAGCTCGAGCACTTCGTCGCCAGCCACGTCCGCCTGCACGTCGTCATCGCCGAGCGCGATCGTTTCCTGCTCACCTCGATCGGCGTCCGATCGCCGGGCGGGGCCGACGCGCGCGAGCTGCTGCAGCAGTTCATGCACGAGTTCCGGCCCGAGCAGGTCAAGCGCTACCTCGCGCGCGAGGTGATCGGCCGGCTGCCGAACGCGGCCGTGATCGACCTCTCGCAGTTCGCCGGCCTCGCCGACCTCGAAAGCGGCGAGCGGCCGGGCGACGACGACGAGTACCGCGAGCTGCTCGCGGCGCTGCGCACGACGCCGGCGCTGCCGATCGCGCGTCCGTACGAGGTGAGCGTGATCGGCCGCTGGAGCGAGACCGACGCGACCAGCGCGAGCTCGGCCGCGCCGGCGCGAACGCGCCGCCTCGACACGCCGACCACGCCGCTCGCCGGCCGCCGCGTCGAGTTCGACGTCGACGACGGCGCCGGGACGCGCCGCGCCGTCCTCGCCGCGGTCGTTCCGGGGCGGCGCTACGTCGTCGGCAAGGACGAGACCTCGGACCTGCGCGTCGAGGGGACCTACACCAGCCGGCGCCACGCCGAGATCTGGCTCGACGACGGCGGCTGGCACGTCGCCGACGCCGGGTCGACCAACGGCTTGCGCGTCGAGAGCGGCGGCGCCGACAGCACGCCGGCGCGGGTCGTCGCGATGGCGACGACGAGCGACGCGGCGCCGATCCGGGTCGACGCGGGTATGCGGATCGTCCTCTCGGCGCGCGCCGAGGGGCCGCCGGCCGACTACCCGTCGATCGCCGTCCGGCCGGCGCGCTCGGCTTCGGCGGCGGCGGCGCCGGCGACGGCCGCGACGCCGATCGCTGCCGGCGCGAGCGCGCCGAAGACGCCGCTGACGTCGGTGCTCGCCGTTCGGCCGAGCCTCTCGCGCTTCGCGATCACGGCGACGCAGGCGAGCGGCGAGCGCAGCCATGCGATCGGCGCCGACGCGCTTCCTCTCACCATCGGCCGCTCGCGCGACCAGGCGATCGTGATCGACCGCCGCCATCCCGGCGTGTCGGGGCAGCACGTCGCGATCGACGCCCTCGACGACGACGGCGCGCACGGTGTCGTCCAGGGCGACAACGGCATCGCCATCGACGGCGTCGCGCACGCGGCGGGCGAACGCTTCGACTGGCGGCCCGGCCAGACGATGGTCCTCGGCGGCGCGCTGCCGGGCGAGCCCGCGTGCACGCTCGTCCTGGCCCGAGACGGCGAACACTGAGATGGCGCCGCTCTCGCTCATCACGCCGATCGAGCCGGGTCGCACGACGCGACCGGGGCCGCTCTCGCGCGACGCGGCGGCGCCGCTGCAGGCGGTGTACGCGAACGCGGCGTGCCGCCTCGAGGCCGCCGTCGCGTCGTCGTGCGGCAGCCAGCACGCCGCCAACGAAGACGCGCACAGCCCGCTCGACGGCAGCGGCCGGCTGTTCGTCGTCGCCGACGGCGTCGGCGGCGGCGCGATGGCGCAGACCGCGAGCCGCCTGCTCGTCGCCCAGCTGCACATGGCGCTCGAAGGGCAGCCGCTCGACGCGGCGCGCGTCGCCAGCGCGATGCTCGGCGCCGATCGGACGATCGCCGAAGCGATCGCGCGCGTCACCGAGCGGCCGGGCGCCGCGACGGTCGCGCTGTGTGCTCCGCTCGACGCCTCCGCGGCGCGCTGGCTCGTCGCCTGGGTCGGCGATTGCCGCGTCTATCGCTGGTCGGCGCGCGGCGCCGGCCAGCTCGACCTGCTGACCCGCGACGACACCTTCGGCCAGCTCGGCGAAGCGCCGCCGCCTGGCGGCTCCGCGCACGACCCGGCGCGCATGGTCGGCAACGGCGCGACCACCGGCGCCAACGTCGCGGTGCACGGCGTCGGCCGCGACGATCTGCTCATCCTGTGCAGCGACGGCGTGCACAAGCACCTCGACGGCACCGACTGGTGCAGCGTGCTCGACGCGCGGGTCTCGCTTGCGCAACGTGCGCAGGCGCTGGTGACGCTCGCGCGCAAGCGCGGCAGCGTCGACGACGCGACCGTGCTGCTCCTGCATCGCTCGGATCCCGACGCGCGCAGCCTGCGCTGGCGCGGCCGCGCCGCCGTTCCCATCGACTCGGAAAGGAGCGAGCGATGACGCCCGCCGACATCGACCGCGTCTTCGGCCGCGGCCGCCTGCGCATGGTCACCGGCGACCACGTCGAGGTCTTCCGCGAGCAGTCGCTCCCGGGCGAGCGGCGCCGCTACACCAAGCGTTTCCTCGCCACCGCCGCCGGCGACTTCAGCGAGTGGACCGAGCGCGAATGGCGCATTCTCGCGCGCCTGGTCGGCCACGGCATCAAGCCGGTTCCCGATGTCGTCCGCTTCGATCGTGGCGCCGCCGACCGGGCGGCGCTCGTCCAGACCTACGACGCCGGCGTCACCGTCGACCACTGGGCGACGCTGCTGCCGCTCGAGCGCGACGGCACGACCTTGCGCAACGTCTTCGAGGACTGCGCGCACTGGTGGGCGCTCGCTCGTCACAGCCTGATCGCGCTCGACGCGATCCACGAGCTGCGCCTCGTCCACCTCGACCTCAAGGCGGACAACGTCTGCATTCCGGTCGGCCCCACCGACTTCGATCCGCACGTGCGCGGCCAGCGGCTGCAGCCGCGCTTCGACGACATCGCGCTGATCGATTTCGCGTTCTCGCTCGTCTCGGGCGAGCGGCTCGACAGCGCGCTGCCGATCGCGCAGCAGGCCGACTACGAGTACCAGTCGCCGCGCCTGCTGCGCGCGCTCGAGGCGGGCCGCCACGGCGACCTCGCGCCGACGCGCCAGCTCGACTGGCGCTGCGACCTGTTCAGCCTCGCCGCGATGCTCTGGCGCTACCTGCCCGAGCTCGAGGACACGACGACCGGCGCGTGGACGCGCCCGCGTCACGCCAAGGCGCGCGCGCTCGTGCGCCGCCTGATCGAGGCCCACGACGCCGAGCTGCCGACCCAGCGGCCGCACGCCGAGCTGATTGCGCTTGCCGGCGAGCCGCTCGCGCAGCCGGAGCTGAGCGAATCACTGCGGCGCGGCTGGACGCTGGCGTTCGACAGCCGCGCCGTCCGGGCGGCGTCGCCGACGCCGGTGACGCGGATCGCGCTGCCGGTGATGTCGCCGGTGGCGACGGCGGTGGCCCCGGTTGTTCCGGCCGCGGCCTCCATCGCGACGGCGACTGCGCGTCCGGTCACCCTGTCGGCGGCCGCGCCGCGGGCGGCGGTCGACGTGGCGCTGCACGCGTCGAAGCCGGCTGCTGCGACGCCGCCTCCGCCGGGAGCGAAAGGGCCTGTCGGAGCAACGGCAGGGCCAGCGCCAACGGCGCCCCGCAGCGACGCCGCGAACGAGGCGCTCGCGGTCGACCCGACCGACGTCGCGATGCGAATGCAGGCACACCGGCGCGAGCGCGAGGGACGGACGCGACGGCTCGCTGTGGCCAGCGTCCTGTTGGCGGGGGTGGTCGTCGCGATCGCGGCGACAGCCTGGCTCGAGCCGACGTGGCGGCCGCTCCTCGGCTCATCGCACGTTCAGCTTCCCGGCACGACCCCGACGCCGCCGGCAACGCCTGACGACGAGACCACAGTGGCGATGGCGCCGCCCGTGGCGCCGGCACGCGCCGACGCGGCGCTTCCTCGTGCGGCAGCGCCAGAGCCTGCGCCAGCAAAGGAAGGGGTGGATTCGCCGAGCGCGCCGGCGCCATCGACGCCCGACGCCGACCTCGTCACGCCTGCGAAAGCCGAGCCGTCGAGAAGCGACAAGGTCGAACCCAAGCCGGTGACGCCGTCGGCGCCGGCGATCGCCGGCCCGGCGCCGAGGCGATCGCCCGTGTCGGCGTTGCCGGCGGCGGCGAACAAGACGACGAAGGAGTTGCGCGCCGGCGCGCCCGCGCGCGGGCGAACCGTCGAGCCGTCGGTGGCGCCGGCGCGTCCCGCGCCCGCCGCGCGCAACGCCATGCCGTTCCCCGCCCCCTCTCACGTCGCCCGCAACAGCACGGCGGCCGTCCCGGCGGCCCGGCCCGGCGCCACGCCGTCGTCGCGCACGGCGCCGCCCGTGCGCCGGTTCGCGAGCACGAGCGTCAGGTCGGCCGACGGCTCGGCCGTTCCGTGGGCCGTGGCCGGGCGCACGGCACCTCGCGACACGCTCGTCAAGGGCAGCGGCGAGCGCGGCGCGTTGCTGCCGTTGTCGCCGCAGCTCGCCAGCTCGAGCCAGGCGCGCAACGCGCAAGCCGGTCCTTCGTCCTTGCTCGTCGGCGTCAACGCGGGGACGAGCGGGTCGGCGGGCACGACGGCGAACGCGCCGAACGCAGCGCCGGGCGCGGCGATCGCGCCGGCCAACGCCGTGCCCGCCGCGCCGACGGCGCTCGCCGTCGTCGCCCGGCCGACGCTGGCGGGCGATGCCGGCGCGCCTGCGAACCCATCGACCGCGTCGATGTCGTCGCCGCCGCCCGGCGCCGACAGCGCGCCGATCGACTACGCCGTGCGCGCCAGCGACCTGATGGCCAACCAGATGCCGCGCCTGGCCCAGCGCGCCGAGCGACAGGTCGCGCGCGTCCTGTTCGTCGCCGGCCGCGCCCAGCTCGGTGCCGGCGACGCCGAGATCCGTGCCGCCGCCGCCACCGTCGGCCGCGACGGCGGCGACGCGCTCGCCGGCATCCCGGTGTCGTCGCGCGAAGCGCAACGCCTCGGCGATGCCGCGCGCGCCGAATACGCACGGCGCGGCGGCACGCCGGAGGCGCTGGCGCTGCAGGCGCGGGCCTTCGGCGCCGATCCGCTCGACGTCGAAGCTGCCGGGAACCTCGCCTTCCTGCTCCTGCGCCAGCGGCCGGCGCAAGCCGAAGCGGCGCGCCAGCTCGCGTTGCACGCGCTCACCCTGCACGGCACCCGCTATCCCGAAGGACGGAGCGAGGACTGGGCGACGTTCGCAATCGCGAGCGCACTCGCCGGGCGTGAGCGCGACGCCAGGAACGCGTTGCTGGTCACGCTCGCGCTGGCGACGAACATCGAACGCCAATGCAAGGCGGCGCTCGACGTCTACGCGATCTACGGCGAGCCGCTGCGCGCGCCGGTCGACGCGATGCTGCAAGCCGCGAACGTCTCCGGTCGCGCCAACGGCTCGGCGTTGTGCGAGTGGCCGCCGCACTGGGTCGCCGGCGCGCGCTGATGTCGGCGCGGCGCTCGGGCGCGGGCAGCGATGCCGGCGCGAGAACGCGTCAGCGCGGCAGCATCCGCCCGAGCAGGCGCCAGTAGCGCACGGGTGCCAGCCGCTCGATCAAGGCGACGATCACTGCGTCGGCGCCGACCAGGACACGCGCGCGTCGTCGCTCGACGGCGCGAACGATGATCTCGCCGGCGCGCTCCGGCGCCATGCGCAGCATCTTCTCGCTCGCCGCGCGGCGCAACGCGATCTCTTCCGGCGCAACGCCGGCCGGCGCGCGAGCGCTGCGCGCGATCGCCGTCGCGACGCCGCCGGGATGGACGACCGTGACGCCGACGCACGTGCCTTCGAGCTCGTGGCGCAGCGCGTTCGAGAAGCCGCGCACCGCGAACTTGCTCGCCGAGTACGCGCTCTGGCCGGGCGGCGAGACGAGACCGTAGACGCTCGAGATGTTGACGATGCGCGCGTCGTCGCTGGCGTGCAGAAGCGGCAGGAAGGCGCGCGTCATGCGCACGACGGCCTCGAAGTTGATCGCCATCAGCCAGTCGAAATCGGCTTCGCTCACTTGCTCGAAGGTGCCGCCGAGCGCGACGCCGGCGTTGTTGACGAGGACGTCGACGCGACCATGTGCCGCACCCACGGCGGCCGGAAGCGCTGCGACCGCGGCGCGATCGGCGACGTCGACGACATGACGGCTCGCGGCAACACCGATCGCTTCGGCCTGGGCCGCGGTGGCGGCGAGGCCGGCAGCGTCGATGTCGGCGAGCGCGAGGCGGCAGCCGCGCCGCGCCAGCGCCAGGGCGATGGCGCGACCGATGCCGCTGCCGGCGCCCGTGACGATGGCGACGCGACCCTGCAGCTTCACGGCGGCGCTCCCGCCTTGCCGAAGCGCAGCACGCCGTCGTCGACGCGGCCGAAGCGGAGCGCGAGCATGTCCATGAAGTAGTTCTGGTGCACCTGCCACGGCCGGCGCGTGCCCTGCTTGGGAAGGATCGCGCTGGCGCGCTGGACGTACCCCGACGTGAAGCTGAGGAACGGCTGGACGCCGACCGACGGGTCGCGGCGCGGCACGACGATGCTCGCGCCGCGCCGGTCCATGTGGCGCAGCAGGCGGCACACGTACTCGGCGGTGAGGTCGGCCTTCAGCGTCCACGATGCATTGACGTAGCCGAAGCAGAGCGCGAGGTTGGGAACGTCGCTCAGCATCATTCCCTTGTAGACCATCGCTTCGCTGGCGCGGCGATCCTCGCCGTCGACGCTGATCGCGATGTCGCCGAGCAGGTTGAGCTTGAGCCCGGTGGCGACGACGACGATGTCGGCGCGCAGCGTCTCGCCCGACGACATGCGAATGCCGTCGGCGACGAAGCGGTCGATGGTGCCGGTAACGACCGCGGCGCGGCCGGTGCGGATCGCGGCGAACAGGTCGCCGTCGGGCACCAGGCACAGCCGCTGGTCCCACGGCTTGTAGCGCGGCGTGAAGTGAACCGCGGCGTCGCAGGCGGGGCCGAGCTGCTCGGCCGCCATCGCGATGATGCGCTCGGCGAAGTGCTCGGGCCGGCGCCGCGCAAGACGATAGAAGAAGGCCTGCAGCAGGACGTTCTTCCAGCGTGTCGCCGCGTAGGCGAGCCGCTCGGGCAGATGGCGACGCAGCCAGTGCGCGATCGGATCGAGACGCGGCCGCGCGACGACGTAGCTCGGCGAGCGCTGCAGCATCGTCACGTGGGCGGCGCTGGCGGCGAGCGCGGGAACGAGCGTCACCGCGGTCGCGCCGCTGCCGATGACGACGATGCGCTTGCCGGCGACGTCGAGGCTTTCGGGCCAGAACTGCGGGCTGACCAGCGTCCCGGTGTATTCGGCTTCGCCCGCGAACTCGGGGCGATGGCCTTCGTCGTAGCGGTAGTAGCCGCCGCAGACGTGGAGAAAGCGGGCCCGCCACGTTACCGGCGCGCCATCGTCGACGCGCTCGCCGTGCACCGTCCAGAGCGCGTCGGCGCTCGACCACTCGGCGCGGCGCACGACGTGGCCGAAGCGGATCTTCGCGACGATGCCGGCCTCCTCGGCCGTGGCGCGGATGTAGCGAAGGATCGACGGCCCGTCGGCGATCGCCTGCGCGTCGGTCCACGGCCGAAAGCGATAGCCGAGCGTGTACATGTCGGAATCGGAGCGCACACCGGGGTAGCGGAACAGGTCCCAGGTGCCGCCGATCGCCGCGCGCTTCTCGACGATCGCGAAGCGCTTGCCGGGGCAACGGTCCTGGAGATGATGCGCGGCGCCGATGCCCGAGAGGCCGGCGCCGACGATCAGGACGTCGAGCGGTCGGTCATCGCTCGGCGATGGCGAGGAAGGCGGGCTGGCGTCTGACACGGCGACGGGGCGAAGCGGAAAGCGAAACGCAGACTGTATGTGGCATTTCTCTCGTTGCCGCGCGCTGCGCACCCCGGCGGAAGCCGGACCTGCGTAAACGCGGCATCATGAAACCAAATGTGCAAGCGCGCCTTTGGCGCGGCGGGAGAGACGGGGGCGACATGGGCGAGGACGGCGAGGACGCGAAGGCCGCAGCGGCGCGCCGCTCGCTGACGCTGCTCAACGCGCAGGCCGACGCCGTTCGCGCCGAGCTCGCCGGCCTGCGCCGCGACCTCGCCAAGGCCAAGGACGAGCTGAGCGGCCTGCGCACGGCGCAGCTCCTCGAGGCCAATGCCGAGCTCGTCCAGGCGGCGGTGCACGCCGACAGCGTCGCCCAGACCGCCGTCAGCACGCTCGACGAGCTCGCCCGCTCGACCCAGCACGACGAGCTGACCGGCGCACCGACCCGTGCGCTCATGCTCGACCGCCTCGAGACGGCGATCGCGATGGCGCAGCGGCGCGCGAGCCGCGTCGGCGTCATCTTCCTCGACCTCGACTACTTCAAGCAGATCAACGATTCGCTCGGCCACGCCGTCGGCGACAGGGTGCTCCAGCTGGCGACGCGCCGCCTCGAGGCGTCGGTGCGCGAATCGGACTCGGTGAGCCGGCACGGCGGCGACGAATTCGTCGTCCTGCTCGCCGAGATGGCGAAGGCGAGCGACGCGGCGGCGGTGGCGCAGAAGATCATCGATTCGCTGGCGGCGCCGGCGCAGGTCGGCGCGCACACGCTCTCGCTCTCGGGCAGCCTCGGCATCAGCGTCTACCCGGAGGACGGTGCCGACGCCCACACGCTCATCGATTGCGCCGACGCGGCCATGTACCGTGCCAAGAAAGCCGGCCCGGGCCGCTACGCGTTCTGCAGCGAGATCGTCGAAAAGAACGGGCTCGACGCCGACTTGCGCGCTCCCGCAGAGGCGACAAGCCAGGTCGGCAAGCGCACCGAATCGCCGCTCGCCGAGCACGAGGCGCGCCTGCGCGAGCTGCTCGAGGCGAACAAGCACCTCGTCAGCGCCGCGCAGAGCGCGCAGAAGCTGCAGGCCAACGCCGAGGAAGCGCACCACCGGCAGATCAACTTCGTCGCCATGGCGGCGCACGCGCTGCGCAATCCGCTCTCGGCGATCCGCATGGCGGCGGCGACGCTCAAGCACCCCAAGGCCGACGACATCGTTCGATCGGCGCAGCACGACGTCATCCAGCGCCAGACCGCGCACATGGCGCGCCTGATCGACGACCTGCTCGACGGCTCGCGCGTCGGCGCCGGCGAGTTCCGCCTCCAGTGCAGCACCCTCGATCTCGGCCGCATCGTCGGCGAGGCGGTCGATGCCTGCCGGCACGCCATCGACACCAAGCGGCAGCGCCTGCGCGTCGAGCTCACGCCCGGGATGACCCGCGTCCACGGCGACCCGCAGCGGCTGACGCAGGTGTTCAGCAACCTATTGAACAATGCATCGCGGCGCACCCCGGCAGGCGGCGACATCCTGCTGACGATGGCCGCCGGCGACGACCAGGTGGCGATCAGCGTCGCCCACGAAGGTGTCGGCATCGCGCCCGACGCGTTGCCGCACATCTTCGACCTGTTCTCCATCGACACCAACATGCCGATCGACGAGTCGGGCCTCGGCATCGGCCTGGCCGTCGTCCACGAGCTCGTCAAGGCGCACGGCGGCAGCGTCAGCGCGCGCAGCGACGGCGACGACCGCGGCACCGAGTTCGTCGTTCGCCTGCCGCGGCCGCGCAACGAGCGTGTGCCCGCCGCGTCGACGCGGCCCTAGCGGCCGATCGTCGCCAGCTTGTCGCGCCAGAACTCGGGCGGCGGCACGCTGCCGAAGCCGGCCCGGACGTTGTCTTCCATGTGCTCGCGCCGGCGCGTTCCCGGGATCGCGCACGTGACGGCAGGGTGGCCGAGGACGAACTTGAGCAGCAGCTGCGCCCAGCTCGCGCAGCCGATCTCGGCGGCCCACGACGGCAGCGGCTTGGCGAGCAGCCCGCGCAGCAGGCCGCCGCCGCCGAACGGCATGTTGACGATGACGGCGACGCCGCGCTCCGCGGCGAGCGGCAGCAGGCGCCGCTCCGCCTCGCGGTCGTCGAGCGCGTAGTTGATCTGCAGGAAGTCGAGCTTCTCCGCGCGCAGCACCGCCTCGACGTCAGCGTAGGCCGACGAGGTGTAGTGGGTGATGCCGAGGTAGCGGATGCGGCCGTCCTCCTTCCACGCGCGCAGCGTCGCCAGGTGAGTGCGCCAGTCGAGCAGGTTGTGGATCTGCATCAGGTCGATGCGGTCGGCGCGCAGCAGGCGCATCGACGTCTCCATCTGGCGCACGCCTGCGGCGCGGCCCTGGGTCCAGACCTTGGTGGCGAGGAAGGCCTCGGCACGCCGGCCGCCGGCGGCGAGCACTTCGCCCGTCGTCGCCTCGGCGCGGCCGTACATCGGCGAGCTGTCGAGCACCCTGCCGCCGGCGTCGAGGAGCGCGCCGACGACGCCGGGAAGGAGCGCGTACTCGAGCGATCCGGGCGCGTGGTCGAAGCCGATGTAGGTGCCGCAGCCGATCACCGGCAGCGCTTCACCGGTCGAAGGGATCGGGCGCGTGTTCATTCGGGCAGCGGGTGCGGCTTGGGCAGGACGACGCGGTGACACGATCGAAGCGAGCGACAGCACGGCCGCGCCGCGGACCAGCTGGGCGCGCGATGGACCGCGGCCCGGGCCACGTCCCGCACCGCCTCCGCGCCGACCGCGATCTTGCGCTTCGTCGCTCATCGCCATCGCCGGCACGCGACGCGCCCGCCGTCAATCCAGCTCGACGAGAACCGGCTGGTGGTCGCTCGCCGCCGTCGTCGCGTCGACGGCGACGGCGCGCAGGCGCGGGCGCAGGTCGGCGGTCGCGAAGATGAAGTCGCACGCGAACGGGTCGGGCCACTGGTCGCGATCGTGGACGCCGAGCGTCGCCGGCTGGCCCTGGCCGGGCTGGAGGAACTGCCAGGCGTCGACGAAGGCCGGCGCCCGCGCGTCGGCGCTGGGTGCCGTCATCCTCGCATGCAGCGGATCCTCCGGACGCAGGTTGAAGTCGCCGGTGAGGATCGCCGAGAGCGTGTGCGGCTGCGCCTGGAACGGGTCGCCGGAGTCGCTGCGGGCGCGGTCGTCGAGGGCGTGCCCGCAAGCCTCGGCGTGATGCGCGCGCAGCGCCTCGATCTGCAGCGCGCGCTGCGTCTGCGAGTAGTACTCGAGGTGCGTCGTCATGACGCGCAGCGGTCCGAATGATGTCAGGACCACGCCCTCGAGCAGCATCCTCGGCATGCTGCGAACGGCCGGGTCCGCCGGCCACGGCAGCTGCACGCGCAGCACCTGCGCGACCGGTAGCCGGCTCAGGATCATGTTGCCGAAGGTGCGGCGCGAGCCGTCGGGGGCGGCGACGTCGACCGGCGTCGCGACGACCGGCGTGAAGCCCGGCAACAGCGCGGCGAGGAGCGCGAACTGGTCTTCGCCCTCGCTGCCCTTCAAGGTCGGGAAGTTGGCCGCGACTTCCTGCAGGCAGAGGACGTCGAAATCGGCGAACGCGCGCGCGTGATCGACGATCCGCTGCGGGTCGACGCGGCCGTCGCAGCCGCGGCACCACTGGATGTTCCAGGTCACGAGCTTCATAAGACCCTCCGGCGGCCGGGTCGCGTCAGCGGATCCCGGCGCGCATGAACGACTGGACGAACTGGCGCTGGAACAGCAGGAAGCCGACCAGCAGCGGCGCCGACGTCATCAGCGTCGCTGCCGTGATGATCGACCAGTCGACGCCCTGGTCGGTCGACGAGAACACCTGCAGGCCGACGGTCAGCGGCCGCGTCTCGACCGAGTTGGTGACGATCAGGGGCCAGAGGAAGTTGTTCCAGTGGTAGCTCACCGAGACGAGCGCATAGGCCAGGTAGACCGGCTTGGCGAGCGGCACGTACACCTTGAGCAGGACCTGCAGCGCGCTCGCACCTTCGACCCGCGCCGCGTCGTCGAGTTCCTTGGGCACCGTCTTGAAGGTCTGGCGCAAGAGGAAGATGCCGAACGCCGACGCGAAGTACGGCAGGCCGATGGCGACGATCGTGTCGCGAAGCCCGAGCGCGTTCATGGTCCGGTAGTTCTCGACGATCAGCACGTCGGGCATCACCATCAGCTGCAGCAGGATCAGGCCGAAGACTAGGTCGCGGCCGCGGAACTCGAAGCGCGCCAGCGCGTAGGCGGCGAGCGTGCCGAGGACGAGCTGCGCTGCCAGCACCATCGCGACGAGCAGCGTCGTGTTCAGGAAGTAGCGCGCGAACGGCGCCGCGTGCCAGGCGTTGACGAAGTTCTGCAAGGTGAGCGGCGCGCCGATCTCGAAGCGGGTCGAAAACGCCGAAGGGTGGAACGCCGTCCACACCGCGTAGGCGAGCGGCAGGATCCAGAGCGCGCCGAGCAACCAGGCCGCCGCGGTCTCGAGCGCGCGCGACGCGGGCACCGGCTGGAAGACGGTCGGTGTCGGCGTCGCGGCGGCGGCTGCGCTCATCGGTAGTGCGTGCGCCGGTCGAGGAAGCGGATCTGGAAGAACGCGACGGCGCCGAGCGCGGCGAGGACGACGACAGTGAGCGCCGCCGCGTAGCCGGTGTCCCAGAAGCTGAAGCCGACCTGGTAGATGTAGTACAGCAGCAGCGCGCTCGCGTTGTCGGGACCGCCGCGCGTCATGACGAACAGGTGGTCGACCATCCGCACCGAGTTGATGAGCGCGTTGACGAGGACGAACAGCGTCGTCGGCATGAGGAGCGGAAAGAGGACGCGGCGGAAGTACTGCGCCCGCGACGCGCCCTCGAGCGCCGCGGCCTCGGCGAGCGACGGCGGAATCTGCTGCAGCGCAGCCAGGTAGAAGATCATGAAGAAGCCGGCCTCCTTCCAGACCGCGACGACGATGATCGCGCCGAGCACGGTGTGCTTGTCGCCGAGCCAGTTGTGACTCGGCAGGCCGAGCGCCTGCGTGATCTGTTCGAGCAGCCCGTACTGCGGCGTGTAGAAGAAGAGCCAGATGTTGGCGACGGCGATCATCGGCAGCACCGTCGGCGTGAAGTACGCCAGGCGCAGGAAGCCGCGCCCGGCGAGGCGGCTGTTCACCCACAGCGCCATCGCGATCGCCAGCGCGATCGAGAGCGGAATCGTGCCGACGGCGTAGACGACGTTGTTCGTGAGCGCCTGCCAGAAGACCTCGTCCTCGGCCATGCCGCGGTAGTTGTCGAGGCCGATGAAATGCGCGGGCCGCCCCTTCTTCGGCGTCGACTGGAAGCTGTCCCAGACGGTCGCCAGCGCAGGCCAGTGCGTGAAGGCGACGAGCAGCGTCAGCGCCGGCAGCAGGAGCAGCCACGGCGTGGCGCGGGCGCGCATCGCGTTCATGCCGCGGCGTTTGTCGACGGTGTCAGCCCGCCGCCGGTCAGCGCTTGAAGTCCTTGAGGATCCGCGTCGCCTCGCGCTGCGAGTCGCGCATCGCATCCGCCGGCGACTTCGATCCGGTCAGCGCCGCCTGCAGGCCGTTGTTGAGCGCCGTCGTCACGCGCTGGTTGTCGTGCGTCGAGAGCTCCGCGACAGAGTACTGCAGCTGGTCGCGCGCGACCAGCGCCTGCGGCACCTCCTGCGCGTATTTCTTCATCTCGGGCGTGTCCCACGCCGCCGGCGTCACGGCGACATAGCCGGTCGCGATGCTCCACTGCGCCGCGCGCTGCGGCGCGGTCGCCCACTTGATGAAGCGCAGCGACGCCTGCTGCTCGGCAGGCGTCGTCTTGGCGAAGACGTAGAAGTTGCCGCCTCCCGTCGGGCTGCCCGGGTGCTTCTTCGCCGGCAGCATCGCGACGCCGAACGGGAAGCCCGCGTTGGCGCGGATGTTGGTGAGGTTGCCGGTCGTCGTCCAGATCATCGCCGCCTTCTTCTCGAAGAAATCCTTCGGCGTCGTTCCCCACTCGATCACGCCGCCAGGCATCACCTTGTGCTTGGCCGAGAGGTCGACCCAGTACTGGAGTGCCTCGATCACCGCGGGCTTGTCGAAATAGGTCTCGGTGCCGGCGTCGTTCATGAGCAGCACGTCGTTCGGCGTCGTCAGGCCCTGGAACAGCCAGTACGGGAACCCCGACGACGGGATCTTGATGCCCCACTGCGTGACGTTGCCGCTGGCGTCGACCTTGGTCAGCTTCTTCGCGTACTCGACCATCTGGTCCCAGGTCGCCGGGCCCTTCTCGGGGTCGAGGCCGGCTTCCTTGAATGCGTCCTTGTTCCAGTAGAGGACGATCGTCGAGCGCTGGAACGGCACGCCCCAGGTCTTGCCGCCGGTGCGGCTGTTCATCATGAAGCTCTTGTAGAAGCCGTCGAGCCACTTCTTGTCGTCGGCGCTCTTGGCGAGGTCATCGATCGGCACGATCGCCTCCTCGTCGATGAGCGAGAACATGTCGGTCGAGAGCAGCACCGCGAGCTGCGGGGGGTTGCCGCTCTTGGTCGCCGTCAGCACCTTGACGATGCTCTCCTGGTAGGTGCCCGAGTAGACCGGGTTGACCTTGACGTCGGGGTTCTCCTTGGCGAAGTCGGCCGACATCTGGTCGATCGTCTTCGTCACCGGGCCGCCGACGGCGACCGGGTAGTAGAAGTTGATCTCGGTCACCTTCTGCGCCGCGACGGGGTTTGCGGCCGCCACCAGGACGGCGAAGGCGACGGTCAGGGCTTTCTTCATGCGGGTCTCCTTGGATCGATCGGTCAAGCGGGAACGGGGACGACGTCGTCGCGACGGCGGCCGCTGGCGTGGTCGAAGTAGTGGGCGTCCTCGGCGGCCCAGCCGAGGCGAAGGCGCACGCCCTCGGCGACGTCGAAGCGGCCCGGCAGGCGCGCGGCGAGCGTGTCGGCAAGCATGCCCCCGGCCGATGTCGTGCACGTGACGACGGTGTCGGCGCCGAGGTACTCGGCGCTCTGCACCACCGCCTCCATGCCGCCGTCGGCGACGACGCGCACGTGCTCGGGCCGAACGCCCAGCTTCAGGTCGGGACGGCCGGGCGCGGCGATGATGTTCATCGGCGGCGTGCCGATGAAGCGCGCCGCGAACACCGTCGCCGGCCGCGCGTAGAGGTCGGCCGGCGCCGCGTCCTGCTCGATCCGGCCCGCACGCAGCAGGACGACCTGGTCGGCCATGCTCATCGCCTCGGTCTGGTCGTGGGTGACGTAGACCATCGTCATGCCGAGCTGCTGCTGCAGCGCGCGGATCTCGCGCCGCATCTCCTGACGCAGCTGCGCATCGAGGTTCGACAGCGGCTCGTCCATCAGGCAGACCTTCGTCTCGGCGATGATCGCGCGGCCGAGCGCGACGCGCTGCTGCTGTCCGCCGGAGAGCTGCGACGGCTTGCGGTCGAGCAGCTCGGTGAGGCCGAGCAGCGTCGCGACGCGATCGAGCCGGCGCGCGTGGTCGGCCGCCGGCTCGCGCCGCACCTTGAGCCCGAACACGATGTTCTCGGCGACGCTCAGGTGCGGAAAGAGCGCGTACGACTGGAACACCATCGAGATGCGGCGCTCGGCCGGGGCGGCGCCGGTGACGTCGCGGCCGTCGATGAAGATGCGCCCCTCGCTCGGGATGTCGAGGCCGGCGATCATGCGCAGCGTCGTCGACTTGCCGCAGCCCGAGGGCCCGAGGAGGACGACGAGCTTGCCGGAATCGGTCGCGAAGCTGGCGCTGTCGACCGCCTTCGCCGTGCCCCAGTGCTTGCTCACGCGCTCGAGGCGAAGTTGCATCCGGCTAGTGTCCCCGCCGCTCCGCGCGCCTTGCAGCCGGGAGAACCCCCGAGCAGGGCGCGGGAGGCAAGGACACCTGGAGCCGGCTGCCTTCGACAGGCGCCGCCGGCAGGACTACGCTAGCCGCTCATTCAACAAACGGGAGGTCGCATGAAGATCGAGCTCGTCTACCTGTTGCTCACCGCCATCCTCACCGGCGTGCTGTGGATCCCGGTCGTGATCGGCTACGTGAAGACGCGCGGCCCGCTCACGGACGAGAGCTACAAGGTCGCGCCGACGTCGCCGCTGCCGCCGTGGGTGAGCCGCGCCAACCGGGCGCACCAGAACGCGGTCGAGAACTTCGCGCCGTTCGCGGCGGTCGTGCTGATCGCGCAAGCCGCCGGCATCTCGACGTCGGTGACGATGGCGTGCGCCGCGGTGTACTTCTATGCCCGGCTCGCCCACGCCATCGTCCACATCAGCGGCACCGGCATGCTGAAGGCGCGAACCCTGCTGTTCACGATCGCCTGGATCGCGTTCCTGACCTACGCGATCGTCGTGCTCGGCCGCGTCATGTGACGATCCGACGAGCGGTCTGGCGCCGCGCACACACTCTGTTACATTGGAAAAACAGCTCGGAACAGAGCGACCCGCAGGAGCAGAACATGAGCGCAGCCAAGCCCGTTCGCGAGTACCAGGAATCCCGCATCGAGGACGAGCCGATCCTTGGCGCCGTGCTCGTCCTGCCGAGCGGAACGATCCAGCCGCTCACGCTGTGGGAGCGCATCCTCCTCGCGTTGCGTTTGACGAGCGCCAAGGCGCTCGAAGCGCGCTACTTCAACCTCGCCAACCCCTGACGCCCGGGGTCTCGCGGGCACGGCCGTCGGCGCGCGCTCGCGCGCCGACGAGGATGTCGCGATGAGCAGCAGCGATATCGACAAGGTCTTCGCCGGCTCGATCCCGCGCCTCTACGAGGACTACTTCGTCCCGCTCATCTTCGCGCCCTACGCGCCGGACATGGCGGCCCGCGTCGCCGCCCGCGCGCCGGCGCGCGTGCTCGAGATCGCTGCCGGCACCGGTGTCGTGACGCGCGCCCTCGCGACGCAGCTGCCGGCGTCGACCGAGATCGTCGCCACCGACCTCAACCCCGGCATGATCGCGACCGCGGCGCAGGTCGGCACCGCACGGCCGGTGCAGTGGCAACAGGCCGACGCGATGCAGCTGCCCTTCGCCAACGGCGAGTTCGACGTCGTCGTCTGCCAGTTCGGCGTCATGTTCTTCCCCGACAAGGGCCACGCTTACGCCGAAGCGCGCCGCGTCCTGCGCCCGGGCGGGGCGTTCCTCTTCAGCGCCTGGGACCGGATCGAGGACAACGAGTTCGCCGACGTCGTGACCAACGCGCTCGCCTCGGTCTTCCCCGCCGACCCGCCGCGCTTCATGGCGCGAACGCCGCACGGCTACCACGACCGCGCGACGATCGAACGCGACCTGCGCGCCGGCGGCTTCGCGGCGGCGGCGCGCATCGACACGGTGGCTGCGCGGAGCCAGGCGCCGTCGCCACGGCATCCGGCGATCGCCTACTGCCAGGGGTCGCCGTTGCGAAGCGAGATCGAGGCGCGCGATGCGGCGCGTCTCGGCGAAGCGACCGACTTCGCCGCCGCGGCGATCGAGCGCCGCTTCGGCGCCGGCCCGGTCGACGCCAAGATCCAGGCGCACATCGTCGCCGTCGAGCGCTGAGGCCGGCGCCCCGCGCGGCGGCGCCGCTACTTGGTCTTCGCCGGGTCCTTGACCGCCTTCTGCACGTCGAACTCGACGTTGTAGAGCTGGCCGTTCTGCTTCTCGACCTTTCGGATGTAGATGTCCTGGACGATGTCGCGCGTCTGCGCGTCGATCAGGATCGGCCCGCGCGGGCTCTCGAAGATCTGGCCCTTCATCGCCGCGAGCAGGGCGTCGCCGCCGCCCTGCCCCTTGGTCGCGGCGAGCGCGTTGTAGATCACGTGCATGCCGTCGTAGCCGGCGACGGCCATGAAGTTGGGACGGAACTTGTTGGCCGCCTCGAACGCCTGGACGAACTTCTTGTTGGTCGGCGACGGGTGCGCCGCCGAGTAGTGGTGCGAGTTGACGACGCCGAGCGCGACGTCGCCCATGTCGTTGAGCTGGTCGTCGTCGGTGACGTCGCCGGTAGCGATCAGCTTGATGCCCGACTTGTCGAGGCCGCGCTCGCCGAACTGCTTCATGAACGCCGCGCCCTGGCCCGAGGGCAGGAAGCAGAACACCGCGTCGGGCTTGAGGTCGGCGACCTTCTGCAGGAACGGCGCGAAGTCGGGGCTTCTGAGCGGCGAGCGGATCTCGCCGATGATCTGCCCGCCGTTGAGCTGGAACTGGCTCTTGAAGAATTTCTCGGCGTCCAGGCCCGGGCCGTAGTCGGCGACGAAGGTGACGACCTTCTTGATGCCGTTCTTGGCCGCCCAGTCGGCGATCGGCACGGTCGCTTGCGGCAGCGTGAAGCTGGTGCGGACGATGTAGGGCGACTGCGCGGTGATGATCGACGTCGCCGCCGCGGTGACGACCATCGGCGTCTTGCTCTGGGTCGCGATCGGCGCGGTCGCCAAGGCGAGCGGCGTCAGCCCGAAGCCGGCGAGGACGTCGACCTTGTCGTTGACGACGAACTCCTGCGCGATCCGCCGCGTCGTGTCGGCGACGCCGGCGTCGTCCTTGACGATGACTTCGACCTTGCGGCCGGCGACGGTCGAGCCGTTCTGCGCCTGCCAGAGCTTGATCGCCGCCTCGATCTGCTTGCCCGTCGACGCCGACTGCCCGGTCATGGGCAGGATGAAGCCGATCTTGAACGGCGCGTTGTTCTGCGCCTGGACGTTCGTCGTCAGCGTGGCAGCGACGGCGAGCGCCGCGAGGGTGGAGCGGAGGGCCTGGCGGCGGTCCATGAGCAGTCCTTCGAGTTCGAGGGGGACGCACATTCTGTCGCGAGCGGCCCCCACGCGCCCATCGGGACATTCGTTAACGGCGGCCCGGTCGCGTGCCTATCATGACCGGTCCTCCTGGCCTCGCCGGGCACGACGAGAAACGACATGACGACCCGCACCCGACCGCCCTTTCGCGCCGATCACGTCGGCAGCTTCCTGCGACCCAAGCGCCTGCTCGACGCGCGCGAGCGAAAGGCGCGCGGCGAGATCACGCCCGAGGCGCTGCGCGAAGTCGAGGACGACGCGATCGCCGAGATCGTCAGGTTCCAGGAAGACGTCGGCCTCACAAGCGTCACCGACGGCGAATTCCGGCGCACCTATTTCCACATCGATTTCCTCGACCAGCTCGGCGGCGTCAAGACCGACATCCCGGTCACGATCAGGAAGCCCGACGGGACGGAAGAGCTCGCGCCGCCGGTGATGCGCGTGATCGACAAGGTGCGCCACGTCAAGGACATCCAGCGCGCCGACTTCGAGTACCTGAAGTCGCGCGTGAGCGCCGGCCACACGCCCAAGGTGACGATCCCGTCGCCGACGATGCTGCACTTTCGCGGCGGCCGCGCCGGCATCAGCCGCGAGCACTATCCGGACCTCGAGCCGTTCTACCAGGACGTCGCGACGGCCTACGGCGACGAGCTGCGCTCGCTCGCGGCCGCGGGCTGCACCTACGTGCAGATGGACGACACCAACCTCGCCTACCTGTGCGACGACAAGATGCGCGAGGCGGCAAGGGCGCGCGGCGACGACCCCGACGAGCTGCCGCACCGCTACGCCTCGTTCATCAACCGCGTCGTCGCCCAGAAGCCCGAGGGCATGACGCTCGCCGTGCACCTGTGTCGCGGCAACTTCAAGAGCACGTGGGCGGCGCAGGGCGGCTACGAGCCGGTTGCCGAGGCGCTGCTCTCCGAGATGAACGTCGACGGCTACTTCCTCGAGTACGACGACGCGCGCTCGGGCGACTTCAAGCCGCTGCGCTTCGTGCCCAAGGGCAAGACCGTCGTCCTCGGCCTGGTCACGACCAAGCTCGGCCAGCTCGAGTCGAAGGACGACCTCAAGCGCCGCATCGACGAGGCCACGAAATACGTGCCGCTCGAGCAGCTATGCCTGTCGCCGCAGTGCGGCTTCTCGAGCACGGTGCATGGCAACGACATCGCGGTCGAGGCACAGCGCGCCAAGCTCCGCCTGATCGTCGAGGTCGCCGACGAGGTCTGGGGCGGGCATTGAGGCGCGCCCCGGCTTGCCGCCATCCGATTTGCAACGCCTGACGCGCCGAAGGGCCCGTCAGGCGACGTCGCCTAGCGCGAAACGTCGCCCTTCCCCATAGAAATCACCCAGGAGACATCCGCATGACTCTCGCCTCGTTGCGTCGCCGCGGCGCGCTCGCCCTCGCTCTGATCGCCATCGTGGGCGGCGGCTCGGCCGCGCACGCGCAAGCGACGTGGAAGCCCGACAAGCAGGTCACCCTCGTCGTTCCCTACAGCCCGGGTGGCGGCACCGATGCGCAATCGCGCGCCGTCGCGCGCGAGTTGCAGCGGATCTGGGGCCAGACCGTGATCGTCGACAACACAGCAGGCGCCGACGGCCTGATCGGCACGCGCAAGGTGATCGAGTCGAGGCCCGACGGCTACACGCTGCTCGTCCAGCTCAATTCGCTGACCCTGCTCAAGCACTTGCCGACGTTCAAGGGCACCGACCCGGTGACGCAGCTCGTTCCGGTGTCGGCGTTCGCCTCGTTGCCTGTCGTCCTCGTCGCCAACGCCAAGCTGCCGATCAAGACCGTCGCCGAGCTGACCCAGTACTGCAAGGCGAACCCGTGTTCGTTCGGCACGACCGAGAACGTCGCCCGCCTGCAGGCGCAGATGTACAAGGCCGAGACCGGCATCGACAACCTGGTCGTCGTCAACTACAAGGGCGGCGGCCAGCTCATCACCGACCTCGTCGCCAACCACGTCAACGTCGCCATCATGGGCATCACCGCCGCGATGCCGCACTACAAGTCGGGCGCCCTGCGCGTGCTCGCGTCGGCGGGCAAGAAGCGCTCGCCGGTGATGCCCGAGGTGCCGTCCGCGCTCGAGGCCGGAATGCCGGGAATGGACGATCCGATCTGGTACGGCGTGTTCGCGCCGAAGGACACTCCCGCCAACATCGTCCAGGGCGTCGCCGCAGCGGTGCGCGAGGCGGTCAAGGGGGACGAGGTCAAGAAGACGTTCGCCGTCCTCGGTTCCGACGCGATCGGCAACTCGCCGGCCGAGTTCGCGACGATGGTCAACGCAGAGTCCGACCGGATGGGCACGCTCGTCAAGCGCTTCCCGATCGAGTGAGGACGACGAGGTCAAGGACACGGTCAGCGTGTACCGCAGCGCCGCGGGCGCGGCCGCCGCGCCGCCGACCGATCCTAGCCGGCACGACCATGCGATTCGCCGGCGCGCCGGTTGTTCGACGGGTTCGTTCACGTCTGAACGAGGAGACCCATCGTCACGCGACACTTCTCAGCGAATGGCTTCGGCGGCCAGGAGGATCGAACCCGGAATGGTCAACGCCAGTTCCCTTGCCGTCTGCAGGTTGATCGTCAGTTCGAACGCCGTCGGAAACCCGACCGGAAGGTCTGCCACCTTCGCTCCGCTGAGGACCCTGTCGACATACCCCGCCGCGTAGCGGGCCATCAACGCATCATTGATGCCGCGTGCGCCGTACGCCAAGAGGCCACCCCACTCCACGTGTTCGCGGGCCGGGAAGGCGCTCGGAAGCTTGTTGCGCAGCGCCAGCGCAATGATCGATTTGACCTGCGAGTCTTCGCCAAACGCTGTCACGGCCTGAGCCTTCCAGGCGCCGATCGACTCGGACAAGGCCAAGACGTCCTGGCCACTGCGAAGCGCATGGAATCGAACCTCGAAGCCGGCCCGTTGCGCCGCTTGCCTCAGCAGGGCCGTCAGGTCGACCCGGCCACCGGCCAGATGATCGAGGGAGAAGAGGAAATCCGGCCAGATCCACGACAGGCGCGTCGCCGATGGCGCTGCCTCCCTGAGGTACTGGAGTCGTTTGGCGACGACGTCGACGTCGGTGATGGCGACGCCTGTGACGTTGCGCCCAGGGCGGGCGAACGAGTGGACGAGACCCTGTTCGACCGGCCAGAGGGCTGACGAAAACACGATGGGAATCGAATCCGTCGCACGCGCAGCGGCGATCGTCGTCGGGCTGCCACCGGTAACGATGACATCGACACCGCGACGTACCAACTCCTTCGCCAGCTCGGGAAGTCGTTCGTTGTGCCCGTCCGAGTAGACCCGCTCGATCTCTATCGTCTTGCCGGCTACCCATCCCCTTTCAGCCATTGCGGCAAGAAAGGCGCGTTCGAAGTCAGCCCGCTCCCCGGCAGTCGATCCGGCAAGCAAGCCGACGCGTTTGCGGGCGACTGCCGCCTGTGCGCAAACCCGTGTCCCGGCACCCGTCAGGGCAAGTGCCATCAAAACATCGCGTCGCGTGGACATCGGGCTGTTGCACCTGCGAGAGTTGTCGCGCAAGAGCAGCCAACGCCTGGTCGAGCGAGAACGGAAATGCTACGCCGATTGCCGTCGCGGCAGCGCGAAGGGATGATCGCACTCGCACTCAGCCAGCTGACTGAGCCCGCCCAGCCGCCTGCCTACTTGGCGGCAGCTCGCGCGCGGCCTCGGCTCGCGGTCGACGGCGCGCGCCGCCTCGCCCGGATCACCGGCGGCGACGACGGAGCCGGTTCGGCGCGGGAGGTCGGCGTGGCACCGGGTTCGCCTGCCCCGAAGAGCGCCTCGCCCAACGTTCCCGCGGACGAGTAGAACGCCTCGAGAACCTCGAGTGCCCGCCGGACGGCGGGCTGCTCGACGAGGTAGCGGAGCAACGGGCTGTAGGCGGCGTACGCGTCGCGCAGCTCGGCCTCGAAAAAAGGGTCGGTGACGCGCGCGAAGGCGCGATCGATCGCTTCAAGGTCGCTGTCCTCGAGCACTGCCCGGGCGCGCGGGAACAGGTCGCGTTCCTCGATCGCCATGTGCTCGCGCATTGCCGCCGCGTAGTCGCCGATTCGCGAGACGACTGCGGCCGGGTCGCCTTGCGAGCCCTGCTCGAGTCGCTCGAGCGCGACGAGCAGGCGCTTGCCGGCCGCGCCGATGGTCCGATGCGCGCGCTGGATCTGGGCGATGCGCTTCGCCGAGCCCGGATCGCGCTTCACCAGCCGGTCGAACATCGCGTCCTCCCGAGGGTGGTGATATCTGTCCGGGACGCGGGTCATGTACTGCATGACGCCGAGCGCCGCCCGCCGGTCGATCGGCTGGCCGCGCGACGCCGCTTCGAGCTGGGCGTCGAGGACCGCCAGCAGGCGCGCCACGTAGCGATGCTCGGCATACAGGGCGCCAACGACATCGTGCGGCGGCAGGCGCTTCGCCGCAGACCGCTTCGCTGCAGACCGCTTCGGCGAGCGCTTCGCGGGCGGCCTCTCGATCAAGGCAGCCTTGGCGGCACTGCGCCCGGCGGCGGTGGGTTTCTTTTCTCGCATGAATGCCCCTCGGAGGATTCATTCTCGACGCGAACGGGCCCTCGCCCTTGATGCGAATCAAGGCGCCATCCGGCCGCCGGGCTCGGCATCTCTGCGCAGTGCGGCTCCTCGAGCCCGATGCGCGGCAAGGCGGCCGCAACGGCGCGACTCAGGCGACGAACAGCGCGTCGTCGTGGGCGAACTGCCCCGCGCTCAGCGTGTTGACCTGCTCGGCGGGAATGTCCATCAGGAAGCGGCTTCGCTCCGACGACACGTAGACCTCGAGGTATTGCACCGGCCGCGCGTCCTCGCCGTGCAGCAGGCGGACCAGCTTGAGCAACGGGCCGCCGACGTCGGTGCCGAGCCGCTCGGCGATGACCGGATCGGCGATGACCGCGCTCAGCTCCTGGACGACGCGGCCGAGGACGACGCCCTGGCCGAGCAGGATCTCGTAGAGCGGGCGCTTCCTGAGCGCCGCGGGCGTGACGCGCTTGCCGAGCGTCCGGGGCACCCATGAGTCAGTGAACATGACCGGCGTACCGCCGACGCTGCGCAGGCGCAGCGCGCGCACCGCCGTCTCGCCCGGCGCCAGCTGCAGCAACGCCGCCACCTCGGCTGGCGGAACGCCGTGCTCGACGCCGAGGACCGTCACGTCGGTCTCGCTGGCGGTGCGGCGCAGGCCGTCGACGAGGCTCAGGTTCGCCTGCTGGCGCGGCGCGGGAACGTCGCTGCGGACGAAGTTGCCGATGCCCTGGCGGCGCTCGACGACGCCGAGCGCGGCGAGATCGGCGAGTGCCCGGCGCACGGTGATGCGCGAGACGCCGAAGCGCTCGCACAGGGCCTCCTCCTTCGGCAGCGCTCGTCCCGGCACCAGCACGCCACGCCGGATCTCGTCGCGCAGGACGAGAAAGACCTGGCGGTGCAGGGCGGTGCCGCTGGCCGGAACGAGGGGAACGGCGGGTCGCGCGAGTGCAGGCATGGCGTCGGCGTCGGGTGCGGGAACGAGAAGTGTAAACGCTACTTGACTTGTGGTTATGTTGTGATATTGTTAGTACAAGTCAACTGAACGGATGCTTCTCGCCAAGCCCGACCCGCCATGAACCCCTCCCTCCGTGACCTGCTCGCCCGCCCCGGCATGACGATCGCTCCCGGCGCCTACGACGCGATCGGCGCGCGCCTGATCGAGCAGGCCGGCTTCGCCGCCGTCTACATGACCGGCGCCGGCACCTCGGCGGCGCGCGGCTATCCCGACTTCGGCCTCCTGACGATGAGCGAGATGGTCGACAACGCCGCGGTCATGGCGCGCTCGATCGCGGTGCCGCTGATCGCCGACGCCGACACCGGCTACGGCAACGAACTCAACGTCACGCGCACGGTGCGCGAGTACGAGGCGCGCGGCGTCGCCGCGATCCACATCGAGGACCAGGTCGCTCCCAAGCGCTGCGGCCATCTCGACGGCAAGGAAGTCGTCTCGCGCGAGGAGTTCGCGTCCAAGATCCGCGCCGCCGTCGAGGCGCGCCGCTCGAAGGAGTTCATCGTCATCGCGCGCACCGACTCGCGCGCCATGATGAGCCTCGACGAGGCGATCGCGCGCGCCAACGCCGCGCTCGAGGCCGGCGCCGACATCGCCTTCGTCGAAGCGACGCAGAGCGTCGAGGAAGCCGCCGCGGTGCCCAAGCGCGTGCGCGGCCCGTGCCTGCTCAACGTCGTCCCGGGCGGCCGCACACCGATCACCAACCTGCGCGATGCCGAGGCGATGGGCTACAAACTCGCGATCCTGCCCGGCCTGATGCTGCAAGCGACGATCACCGCCGGCGACGCCGCGCTCGCGCAGGTGAAGGCGACCGGCATCGTGCCGGCGTCTCCGGTGTCGGTCGGCGAAACCTTCCGCCGCTTCGGCGCCGACGAGTGGGACGCGCTCCGCCAGCGCTTCAACGCCGGCGCGCGCGCGGTCACGCCGGCCAAGGACCGCCCGTGATGGGCCGCACCCTCTTCGACCGGATCTGGGACGCCCACGTCGTCAGGGAGCTCGGCGCAGGCTGGTCCCTCCTCCACGTCGACCGCCATCTCCTGCACGACCTGTCGGGCGGCCCGGCGCTCGCCGAGCTCGCCGGGCGCGGCCTGCCGGTGCACGACCCGGCGCTGGTGGCGGCGACGCCCGACCACGCCGTCTCGAGCCGGCCCGGCCGCGACGGCACGACCTACGTGCCCGGCGGCAAGCTCTGGGCCGCGCTGCGCGACCGCAGCGCCGCCGCCGGCGTCCGCCTCTACGACGTCGGCCAGCCCGGCCAGGGCATCGTCCACGTCATGGGGCCGGAGCTCGGCATCGTCCTGCCCGGGCTCACGGTCGTCTGCGGCGACAGCCACACCTGCACCAACGGCGGCGTCGGCGCCCTCGCGTTCGGCGTCGGCTCGTCGGAGAGCACGCACGCGCTGGCGACGCAGACCCTGCGCCTGCAGCGGCCGAAGACGATGCGGATCCGCTGCGACGGCGTGCTCGGCGCCGGCGTCACCGCCAAGGACCTGGCGCTGCACATCATCGGCAGGCTCGGCGCCGCTGCCGGCACCGGCTACGCGATCGAGTACGCGGGCAGCGCCGTGCAGGCGCTCGAGGTCGAGGCGCGCCTCACCCTCTGCAACCTCACGGTCGAGCTCGGCGCCCGCTTCGGCATGGTCGCCCCGGACGAGAAGACGATCGCCTGGCTGCGCGGCCGGCCGCAGGCGCCGCAGGGCGATGCCTTCGAGAAGGCGGCGGCGCACTGGCGCACGCTGCAGAGCGACGCCGACACGGTCTTCGATCGCGAGGAGACGATCGACGCCGGCGCCGTCGTGCCGACGATGACCTGGGGCACGAGCCCCGAGCACGCGATCGCGGTCGACGCGCGGATTCCCGATCCGGCATCGGCCGCGAGCGCCGACGACCGCGACGCCTGGACCGCGGCGCTCGCCTACATGGGCCTCGAAGGCGGCGCGCCGCTCGCCGGCACGCCGGTCGACTGGGTCTTCATCGGCTCGTGCACGAACTCGCGCCTCTCCGACCTGCGCGCCGCCGCCGCGATCGCGCGCGGCCGCCACGTCGCGCCGAACGTCACCGCGTGGGTGGTACCGGGCTCGGAGAACGTCAAGCGTGCGGCCGAGGCCGAGGGCCTGCACACCGTCTTCGAGAACGCCGGCTTCGCCTGGCGCGAGCCCGGCTGCAGCATGTGCGTCGCCGCCAACGGCGAGCAGGTGCCGCCCAAGGCACGCTGCGTCTCGACCTCCAACCGCAACTTCGTCGGCCGCCAGGGCCCGCAGGCACGCACCCACCTCGCCAGCCCGGCGATGGCCGTCGCCGCGGCGGTGACCGGCCGCATCACCGACGTGCGAACGCTCGTCGCCACATCATGAGCATGCAACCCTTCACCGCGGTCAACGGCCGCGCCGCGCCGTTCCTGCGCGCCAACGTTGACACCGACGTGATCATTCGGATCGAGCGCCTGACGTCGTTGCAGAAAGACCAGCTCGGCCCGTTCGCCCTCGAAGCCGTGCGCTTTCGCGCCGACGGCAGCGAGGACCCCGACTGCGTCTTCAACCAGCCGACCTTCCGCGGCGCGCCGTTCGTCCTCGCCGGCCCGAACTTCGGCTGCGGCTCGTCGCGCGAAGGCGCGGTCTGGGCGCTGCAGGGCCTCGGCATCCGCTCGGTGATCGCGCCGAGCTACGGCGACATCTTCTATTCGAACTGCTTCCAGAACGGCGTGCTGCCGATCCGGCTGCCGCTCGCGCAGATCGAGGCGCTCGCCGCGCAGTGCGCCGACGGCGCGCCGATCACGGTCGACCTCGAGAAGAAGACCATCGTCGCGCCCGACGGGACGAGCATCGCGTTCGCGATCGACCCGCTCCGCCGCGAGGCGCTGCTGCACGGCCTCGACGACATCGGCCTGACGCTGAAGGACGACGCCCTGATCCGCGCCTGGCAGGCGAAGGATCGCAGCGCACGCCCGTGGGCCTGGCCGGCTCCGAGAACCTGAGCGACGAGGAGAACCCAGGACATGAGACTCGACATTCCCGGCGACGCCCGCCGCACCATCGACGTCATCAAGAAGGGCGGCATCGCCCTCGTGCCGAACGACACCGGCTACGCCATGTGCGGCGCGTCGATGGACCCGCTGAAGAAGATCTACGACACCAAGCGCCGCGGCAGCCACAAGCGCAACGCGATGGCCGGCGACCTCGAGACGCAGCGCGACCTGATGACGCTCGGCCGGCGCGAGCAGGCCATGGTCGAGGCGCTCGTCGTCGATCACGATCTGCCGATCGGCGTCATCGGCCCTTTCCGCGCCGACCACCCCTTGTTGCGCAAGCTCGACGCCGACGCCGTCAAGGCGTCGACCGCCGTCGGCACGGTCGGCATGCTGCTCAACGCCGGACCGTTCCACAAGGAGCTGACGCGGCTTTCGCGCGAGGAGGTCGTGCCGCTGTTCGGCTCGTCGGCCAACCTCACGGGCACCGGCACCAAGTTCCGCGTCGAGGACGTCCAGCCCGAGCTGCGCGAGATCGCCGACATCACGATCGACTACGGCCTGCGCCGCTATCACGTCTATCGCCGCGCCGGCACGCTGATCAACTTCTCGACGATGGAAGTGGTCCGGATCGGCGCGTGCTACGAGCTGATCGCCGGCGTGCTCGAGCGCTGGTTCGACATCGAGCTGCCGGCGGACCCGGGCGTCGACGCGCTGCCGTCGGGGCACCTGAACGAGTTCGCGCTGAAGAACGTCGAGTGAGCGCGACCGTGACTCCGTGGCGCGTCGATCGGCGCCGTCGCTCGGCTTTCGTCGGCGGCGTCGCCGTCGTTGCCCTGCCGTCGCTGACGCTCCGCGCGAACGCGCAGGCGTGGCCGGCGCGGCCGATCCGCCTCGTCACCGGCTACGCCCCCGGCGGCGCGGCCGACATCACGGCGCGCGAGATCGGCGTGCCGCTCGGCCGCGTGCTCGGCCAGCCGATCGTCGTCGACAACAAGCCGGGCGCGAGCGGAACGCTCGCCGCGGCCGAGATCTCGCGCGCCGCGCCCGACGGCTACACGCTCGGCCTGCTCGACAACGCGCCGATGACGATCGTGCCGTCGCTGCGCAACCCGGGCTACGACCCGCTGACCGGCTTCACCGCGATCGCCATGGTCTCGCAGCTGCCGCAGGTGCTGGTCGCCAATCCGTCGCTGGCGGCAAATCGCCCGCGCGAGCTGATCGAGCTGATGCGAAAGCAGCCCGGCAAGCTCAACTACGGCTCGGGCGGCTCGGGCAGCGTCGGCCACCTCGCCGCCGAGCTGCTCAAGGCGCGCAGCCAGACCTTCGCCCTGCACGTTCCCTACCGCGGCGGCGCGCCGGTCGTGACCGCGCTGATCGCCGGCGAAGTGCATTTCGCCTTCCTCACCTACACGGCGACGTCGGCGTTCATCAAGAGCGGGCAGCTGAAGGCGCTCGGCGTCAGCTCGACGACGCGCCTGCCGGCTCTGCCGAACGTGCCGACGATCGCCGAGGACGCGCTGCCCGGCTACGAGGCGCCGGGCTGGTTCGCCCTGGTCGGCCCGGCCGGCCTGCCGGCGAGCGTCGTCGCGCCGATCGAGAAGGCGCTCGCGGAGACGATGGCGACGCCCGCCGTCGCCGCGCGCCTCGACGCGCTCGGCCAGACCGTCGCGACCGGCAAGCTCGACCCGAAGAAGACGATCGCGACCGAGCTCGCGGTCTGGAAGAAGCTCGTCGCCGAACGCAAGATCGTCGTCGACATCTGAGCGTCCACCAATTCCAACTAGGAGACAAGATGAGATTCGAGATCAGAAGCGTCGCCGCGACGGCGATCGCCGCCCTGTGTTCGCTGGCTGCGACCGCCGCGCATGCGCAATGGAAGCCGGAGAAGCAGGTGACGCTCGTCGTCCCGTACGCCCCGGGCGGCGGCGTCGACGCGCAGACGCGCGCCGTCGCCAAGGAGCTGCAACGAATCTGGGGCCAGCCCGTGATCGTCGACAACACCGCCGGCGCCGACGGCCTGATCGGCACGCGCAAGGTGATCGAGGCCAAGCCCGACGGCTACACGCTGCTCGTGCAGATCAACGCACTGACGCTGTCCAAGCACCTGCCGACCTTCAAGGGGCCGGACCCGATGACCCAGCTCGTGCCGATCACCGCGTTCTCGGCCCTGCCCGGCGTGTTCGTCGCCAATGCCAAGCTGCCGGTGAAAACCGTCGCCGAGCTCGTGCGCTACTGCAAGACCACGCCGTGCTCGTACGGCACGACCGAGAACGTCGCTCGCCTGCAGGGGCAAATGTGGAAGGCCGAGAACGGGCTCGACAGCCTGGTCATCGTCAACTACAAGGGCGGCGGCCAGCTGATCACCGACCTCGTCGCGAACAACGTCAACGTCGCGATCATGGGCATCACCGCGGCCCTGCCGCACTACAAGAACGGCACGCTGCGCATCCTCGCCTCGGCCGGCAAGAAGCGGTCGGCGGTCACGCCCGAAGTGCCCTCGGCGGCCGAAGCCGGCGTCAACGGCTTCGACACGCCGACCTTCTACGGCGTGCTCGCGCCGAAGGGCACGCCCGACAACGTCGTGCAGGGCGTGCTGGCGGCGGTCCAGGAGGCGGTCAAGGCCGACGACGTGAAGAAGGCCTTCGCGGTCATCGGCTCGGAGGCGATCGGCAACACGCCGGCCGAGTTCGCGGCCATGCTGCGCGAGGAAGGCGAGCGAATGAGCGTGCTCGTCAAGCGGTTCCCGATCGAGTGAGAGGAAACGCCATGACGACGACCACCGAGCCGACCGCCCCGTCGGCAACCGCGCTCGGGCGCGACGCCGCCGCCTGGCGCGCCGCCGACCTCGATCGCGACCGGCGCTGGGTCTACGCGCTCGACGACGCCGACCGCGCCGACCTGCGCCGCGGCCTCGCCGCCGGTCGCGTCGAAGGCAAGCCGCTGCTCGACTATCGCCAGCGCGACTTCGCCTTCGGCCGCTCGCTGACGACGATCCGGCGCGCGCTCGACGAAGCTCAGCACGGCTTCGGCGCGGCGCTCATCAAGGGCCTGCCGCGAAAGGACCTGAGCGCCGAGGAGTTCGAGCTCCTGACGTGGGCGGTCGGTCTGCACCTCGGCACGGCGAGGCCGCAGGACAAGCTGTCGCGCTACATCAACGAGGTCAAGGACGCGGGCACCGTCTACCGCAGCGCCGGCGGGCGCGGCTACTCGTCGAACGCCGAGCTCGACTTCCACGTCGACAGCGGCGACGTCGTCCTGCTCAGCTGCTACAACCAGGCGCCGAGCGGCGGCGACAGCCTGTGCAGCAGCTCGGTCGCTGCGTACCGCCAGCTCGCCGCCGAGCGCCCCGACCTCGTCGCGGCGCTGCAGCAGCCGTACCCGTTCAGCCGCCAGAACGAGCAGTCGCCGGGCGAGGCGCCGTTCACCCAGATCCCGATCATCGGCTTCGAGGGCGGCGAGCTCTTCTGCAACTGGAACCGCAACCGGATCACCAACGGCGAGAAGATCGCGGGCGCTCCGCAGATCTCGCCGCTGCAGCGCGAGGCGATGGAGCTGCTCGATGCCATCGTGCGCCGGCCCGAGTTCATGTACTCGATGCGGCTCGAGCCGGGCGACCTGCAGATCCTCTCGAACCACACGGCGCTGCACTCGCGCACCGAATTCCACGATGCGCCCGAACCGGAGAAGAAGCGCTTGCTCTATCGCCTCTGGCTCTCGACACCCGACGGGCCGCGGCTGCCTGCCGGCTGGAGCGGCTTCTGGGAATCGATCGAGCCGGGCCATGTCCGCGGCGGCATCTACGGCCAGAGCTTCGACGCCCAGCGGCTGCGCTTCGACGAAGCACAGGCGCAGGCGATGGCGATGCACCTCGGCCCCAAGGGCCGCTCGCTGGTCGCGTCGTCCTGAGCGCGGCCGGCGCCGCTCGCTCAGCCCGATGACTTGGGAATGCGGCTCGCCGCCGCCGCGCCCTCGACGCCCACCGCATCGCTGCGATCGCCGGCCAACCAGCGATAGACGATCCCGGCGCATGCCGCGCCGGCGAGCGGTGCGACCCAGAACGCCCAGAGCTGCGGGAGGGCCCCAGCCGCCCGCGGCGAACAGCGCCGGGCCGGTGCTGCGCGCCGGATTGACCGAAGTCGCGGTCACCGGGATGCTGATCAGGTGGATCAGCGTCAGGCCCAGGCCGATCGCGATCGGCGCGAAGCCGCTTGGTGCGCGCTCGTCGGTCGCGCCGAGGATGATCACCAGGAACATGAGGTCATGACGAACTCGCATAGCAGGGCCGCGCCAAGCGAATAGCCGCCCGGAGAATGCTCGCCGTAGCCGTTGGCGGCGAAGCGTGCGTGGACGTAAGCAGATCGGCGCTGCGAAAGCGTCCGCCGATGACCAGGCCGAGCGAGACCGCTGGGTTCAGGTGGCAGCCCGAGACGTGGCCGATCGCGTAGGCCATCGTCAGCACCGTCAATCCGAAGGCGAGCGAGACGCCGGCAAAGCCGATGCCGTACTGCGGAAATGTGCCGGCGAGCACCGCGCTGCCGCAGCCGCCGAGAACGAGCCAGAGGGTGCCGATGAACTCGGCGGCGACGCGATGGGTCAGCGGCATGGCCGTCTCCTTCTCCAGGGGGCCGCAGCTTAGCGCAGCGGGTTGTTGCCTTCGCGCCGCTTCGCGCGAGTCTCCCTTGACGGTCGCCGACGGCTGCGCGGCACGTCGAGCACGGGCGCGACGATTGCCACGCGTGGCACCAAGTGGAAACGATCGGCATGGCAGAACGAACCGCACCATCGCCTGCGCCGCAACAGCCCAGGCCGGTGGTCTTCGTCGGCCTGATCGCGGCACTCGCTTGCGGCTGGGGCTTCCACTCCTGGCTCGAGGCCCCTCCCCGCGAGGAAGCCGTCGCCGAGCACGTCGAGGCCGCCCCGGCACGGCCGCGTCAAGCCGACTTCGCCGGCGCCGTCGCGCGTGCCGACGTCCATCGCGTCGCCGACTGGGTGGTCACCAGCGCCGATCACGGCACGCACCCGTTCGCCGTCGTCGACAAGACCCGGGCGACGCTGTACGTCTTCGCGCCGAGCGGCCGCCTGATCGGCGCATCGCCGATCCTGCTTGGCCTGGCGCGCGGCGACGATTCCGAGCCGGGCATCGGCGACAAGCCGATCGCCGCCGTCCGCCCCGAGGAGCGGACGACGCCGGCCGGCCGCTTCGTCAGCGAGCCGGGCGAGAACCTGGGCGGCGAGAAGGTGATCTGGGTCGACTATGACGCCGCCGTGTCGATGCACAGCGTGCGCGCCAACGTGAAGAGCGAGCGCCGCCTCGAGCGGCTCGAGTCGGCCGATCCGGCCGAGCACCGCATCTCGTACGGATGCATCAACGTGCCGGCGGCTTTCTTCGCGCGCGTCGCCTGGCCGAGCTTCGCCCAAGGCGGCGTCATCTACGTACTGCCGGAGACGCGTCCGCTGGCCGACGTTTTCCCGGCCTTGCGCGCTGCCGCTGTCGCGACGACGGCCAGTGTCGGCGCCGCTCAGCTGCCCGATTTCTTCCGCGTCGCGCCGAGGTAGGTTTCGATGACGCGCGGGTCGCGCGCAAGGTCCTCGGCCGGTCCTTCGAGCGCGATCTCGCCCATCTCGAGCACGTAGCCGTAGTCGGCGACCTCGAGCGCAGCGCGCGCGTTCTGCTCGACGAGCAGGATGGTCACGCCGGTCGCGCGCAGCGCGGCAATGGTCGCGAAGATGTCGCGGACGACGAGCGGCGCCAGGCCGAGGCTCGGCTCGTCGAGCATGAGCAGCCGCGGCTTGCCCATCAGGGCGCGGCCCACCGCGAGCATCTGTCGCTCGCCGCCCGAGAGCGTGCCCGCGAGCTGGGCGCGCCGCTCGCGCAGACGCGGAAACAGCACGAACACCTCGTCGAGCGACTTGGCGCTGTCCTTGTGGCCGAGGCGCACCTGTCGGTACGCGCCGAGGAGCAGGTTGTCCTCGACCGACATGGTGCCGAACAGCGCGCGCGTCTCCGGCACCAGCGCCATGCCGAGGAGGACGCGCTCCTCGAGCGAGCGCAACCCGATCGGCGCGCCGTCGTACTCGACCGTGCCGCGCGATTGCAGCACGCCCATCAGCGCGTTGAGCAGGGTCGACTTGCCGGCGCCGTTCGGGCCGATGACGGTGATGACCTTGCCGGCGCGCGCGGTGATCGTCAGGCCGTGCAGGACTTCGGCGCGGCCGTACCCGGCGTGGAGATCGTGAACGTTCAGGAGCAGCTCGGCCATGCTTGCTCCTAGTGCTCGGTGCCGAGATAGGCGGCTCGCACCGCGGGAGAGGCCTGGACCTCCTCGGGCGTGCCTTCGATCAGCTTGGTGCCGAACTCCATCACGACGACGCGATCGACGAGCCCCATCACGAGGTCCATGTCGTGCTCGACGAGCAGGATCGACAAGCCCTCGTCGCGCAGCTGGCGCAGCACGGTGGCGAGGCCTTCCTTCTCCTTCAGGCGCAGGCCCGCGGCGGGCTCGTCGAGCAGCAGCAGCGTCGGGTCGGCGGCGAGCGCGCGGGCGATCTCCATCAGGCGCTGCTGGCCGAGGGCGAGGTTGCCGGCCTGCTCGTGCATCAGCTCGCCCATGCCGATGCGCTGCAGCTGGCGCTCGGCCTCCTTCATCAGGCGCCGCTCCTCGGCGCGGTCGGTGCGCAGCATCGCCGCCGGCACGCCGTGGCGGCCGCGCAGGTGCGTGCCGAGCGCGACGTTCTCGAGCACTGTCATCGCGCCGATCATCTTGACGTGCTGGAACGTGCGCGCGACGCCGCGCCGCGCGATCTCGCGCGACGGCAGCGCGTCGATGCGCTGGCCGAGCAGGACGACCTCCCCTCGCGTCGCCGGCAAGACGCCGGTGACGAGGTTGAAGGTGGTCGACTTGCCGGCACCGTTCGGGCCGATGAGGCCGAGGATCTCGCCGGCGCGCACCTGGAAGCCGACGTCGTTGACGGCGACCAGGCCGCCGAACTCCTTGCGCACCGCGCGCACGTCGAGGACGACGTCGCCGTGCGGCGGCTTGGGCCGCGCCGGCAGCGGCGCCGCGTCGGCCCAGTCGACCTTGCGGCGCAGGCGCGGCAAGGCGGCGTCGACGAACGCCCAGATGCCGTCGCGCGCGTACTGGAGCATGAGGACGAGGACGACGCCGAAGACGATGATCTCGTAGTTGCCGCTCGTTCCCATCAGCTTCGGCAGCACGACCTGGAGCTGGTCCTTCAGGATCTGGACGACGCCGGCGCCGACGAGCGCGCCCCAGACGTAGCCGACGCCGCCGAGCACCGCCATGAACAGATATTCGATGCCCATGTTGAGGCCGAACGGCGACGGGTTGACGGTGCGCTGGAAGTGCGCGAACAGCCACCCCGAGACGCTCGCGAGCAGGGCGGCGAGGACGAACGCCGTCACCTTGACGCGGAAGGTGTCGATACCCATCGCCTCGGGCATCGTCGATCCTCCCTTCACGGCGCGCAGCGCCCGGCCCGCGCGCGAGTCGAGCAGATGCGTGATCGCCAGCGCCGCAAGGACGACGATGATCCAGAGCAGGTAGAAGAAGCGCCGCCCGGTGCTGAGCGAGAGGCCGAAGAACGAGAGCGCCGGGATGCCGAGCAGGCCGTCGTACTTGCCGAGGAAGTCGAGGTTGCCGAGCAGGTAGAAGAGGCTCAGGCCCCAGGCGATCGTCGCGAGCGGCAGGTAGTGGCCCGACATGCGCAGCGTCACCCAGGCGAGGACGAGCGCGGCGAGCGCGGTGATCGCCAGGCCGATCCAGACCGTGAGCCAGGGCGACACGCCGTAAGTGAGGGTCAGGTACGCCGCCGTGTACGCGCCCATGCCGACGAACGCCGCCTGACCGAACGACGTCAGCCCGGCGATCCCGGTGAGCAGCACCAGGCCGATCACGACCAGCGTGTACAGGCCGATGTAGTTCGCCTGCGTGATCAGGAACTCGTTGTCGGCCGGCGTCAGCACCGGCACGAGCGCCAGCGCGACGACGAAGACGACCAGGGCGATCCGGCGCGGGTTCACTGCTCCTCCTCGTCGTCGTGGCCGTGCTGGAACGAGCGCCACAGGAGGACAGGAATGATCAGCGTGAAGACGATCACTTCCTTGAACGCGCTTGCGTAGAACGAGCTGAAGCTCTCGAGCACGCCGACCAGCAGGGCGCCGAGCGCGGCGGCGGGATAGCTCGCCAGGCCGCCGAAGATCGCGGCGACGAAGCCCTTGAGGCCGATCAGGAAGCCCGAATCGTAGAAGATCGTCGTCGTCGGGCCGATGAGAAGGCCCGACAACGCGCCGATGAACGCAGCGAGGCCGAAGCTCAGCTTGCCGGCGCCGGAGGTCGAGATGCCCATCAGCCGCGCGCCGAGGCGGTTGACCGCGGTGGCGCGCAGCGCCTTGCCGCGCAGCGTGCGGCCGAAGAAGAGCCAGAGGCCGACGATGAGGGCGATTGCGGCGACGAAGATGAAGATCGTCTGGCCGGAGAGCATCAGTGGCCCGGCCGAGAAGCGCGCATCCCAGAAGCTCGGGTTGCGAAAGCCCTCGGCGCCGAAGAACACCAGCCCGAGGCCGGTGAGCGCGAAGTGGACGCCGACCGAGACGATCAGCAGCACCAGCACGGTCGCGTCGGCGAGGCGCTGGTAGGCGAGGCGATAGACGAGCGGGCCGAGCAGCGTCACGATCGCCAGCGTGAGCGCGCTCTGCGCGAGCAGGTGGAGCTTGAGCGGCGCGGCCCACCACGTCACGGCGGCGACGACGACCGGCGCGACCAGCGTGCGCACGAGGCCGCGCGCCATCGCTGCGGGGGGCAGGCCGCGCCGGGCGGCGTCGACGAGATCGAGCAGCGCCGCGACCGCGGCGAGCACGAGCAGCAGCCAGATCGTCCCCGGCACCTTGCCGAGCTGCAGCAGCGCCAGCGTCAGCGCGCCGTAGGCGACGAACTCGCCCTGCGGGATGAAGATGACCCGCGTGACCGCGAACACCAGCACCGTCGCGAGCGCCAGCAGGCCGTAGACGGCGCCGTTCGTGACGCCGTCGAGGAGCAGGATGCCGGCGGTGGAAAAGTCCATGCGTTGCCCGCGGCCCGACTCAGGAGAGACCGGCGCGCCCGCGACGATAACCGCCGGTCAGGGAACGACTTGCCAGTCGCCGTTCGCGACCTTCAGCAGCACGCCCGTCTCGGGCGTGTAGCCGAAGTGATCCGTCGCAGTCCAGTTGAGGACACCTTGCGAGACCGGCGTTCGACCCATTGTCTCGAACGCGTCCTTGAGCGCGGCGCGGAACTCGGGCGTTCCCGGCTTGCCCTTCTTGAGCGCGATCGGCACCGCCTTCTGCAGGACCAGGATGACGTCGAACGCATGCGCCGCGAACTGGTTCGCCGAGCCCTTGCCGTTGGCGGCCTCGAACTGGCTCTTGAACTGCATGCCGAGCGCCTTGCTCGCGTTGCCCTCGGGCAGCTTCTCGGCGACCACCGCGGGGCCCGACGAGACGAACGAGCCGTCGACGTCGGCACCGCCGATGCGGATCAGGTCCATCGTCGCCGCGCCGTGGGTCTGGTAGATCTTGGCCTTGGGATAGCCGCGCTCGACCAGGCCCTTGTGCGGCATCGCCGCGCCGCTGCCCGAAGCGACGACGAGGATGGCGTCGGGGTTGGCCTGCATCAGCTTGAGCGCCTGGCCCGTCACCGCGGTGTCGCTGCGCGCGAAGCGCTCGACGTCGACCAGCTTGATGCCGGCCTTCTCGGCGAGCGGCTTGATGTCGGTCAGCCAGGCCTCGCCGTAGGCATCGGCGTAGCCGAGGAAGCCGTAGCTCTTGACGCCGTTCTTCTTCCAGTGCTCGACGATCGGGATCGCCATCACCGCCGTCGATTGCGGCATGCGGAACGACCAGGCGCCGCGCCCTTCGGGCAGGTTGACAGGCGAGAGCATGAGCTGCACGGTCTTGCCCTCGGCGGCGACGTCGGCCATCGCCGCCGCGACCGGCGTCGCGACCGAGCCGACGATGAGGTCGACCTTGTCCTCGTTGATGAACTTGCGCGTGTTCTTGACCGCCGTCGTCGGGTCGGTGGCGTCGTCGAGGACGATGACGTTGAGCTTCTCGCCGGCGATTTCCTTCGGCCACAGGGCGATGCCGTTCTTGGTCGGGATGCCGAGGGCGGACGTCGGCCCCGTCAGCGAGATGCTGACGCCGAGGGTCAGGTCGGCGAGCGCCGGCAAGGGCGCGAGCGCGGCGATGGCGGCGGCAGCGACGGCCGCGAGGATGCGATTCTTCTTCATGGCATGTCTCCTGAGGTGTGCGATGGAAAGGGCGTCACTCGCAGAGCGCGCGAATGTCTTCGGGGATCGGCATGGCGCGAAGGCGGTCGGGGTTGTCGGCGTCGCGGCGAACGAAGGCGCGCGTCTCGCGGCCCTCGCAGATGAGCGTGTCGCCGCGCGTCACGCGGTGGTGCTGGATGAACACCTTGGCGCGCCACTCCGCGACGTGCGTCGCGATCGTCAGCTCCTCGGCGTAGGTGGCGGCGGTGACGAAGCGCGTCGAGATCTCGAGCAGCGGCGTGCCGACGATGCCGCGCGTCTTGACCAGCTCGCGCCACGGCGGAACGCCGCACTGCATGAAGAACGAGAGCGAGGCCGCGTCGATCCAGCGCTGGAAATTCGGATAGAAGACGATCCCCGCGGGATCGCAGTCGCCGAACTCGACGGTGACACGATGCAGGGTGGTCTTCGCCATGCGGTGGCCGTGAACGGGGCCTAGCGGGCGCGCGGGACCAGCACGTCGCGGTCGCGGCCGAGGTAGAGCCGCTCGACGTCGGCGGCGCGATGCGTGAGCACGGCGCGCTGGTTGATCGAGCCCTTGTCGGTGATCTCGCCGCGGTCGATCGACGGCGGCTCGGCGAGCACGAGCGCGCGCGCCACGCGTGTCGCGCTGCCGGTGCCGCTCGCCCAGAGCCCGTCGACGAGACGCTGCAGGAACTCGCGCACCTTGGCATCGCCGAGCGCGAGGTGCGGCGATGCGTTCGCAGGCAGCCCGGCCAGGGCGCGACACGCGTCGAGGCGCGGAAACAGAAGGATGCCGATGTCGTCGCGGTCGATCCCGGCGATCACGACGTCCTGCACGATCGGGTCGCCGGCGGCGACGATCTTCGCGCGCAGCGGCCCGACCGAGACGAACGTGCCGGTCGAGAGCTTGAAGTCCTCGGCGATGCGGCCGTCGAACATGAAGCCGAGCTCGGGGCGCGCCGGGTCCATCGGCTTGGCGGCGTCGCCGCTGCAGTAGAAGCCTTCGTCGTCGAAGTGCTCCGCCGTCTGCTCGGGCGCGCGCCAGTACCCCGGCGTCACGTTCGGGCCGCGGTAACGCACCTCCTGCTTGTCGCCGCTCGGCACGAGCTTGAGCTCGACGCCGGGCGCGGGCAGGCCGATGTGCGCCGACTTGACCTCGTGCGCGTTGGCGCAGATCGCGAACGGCGCGGTCTCGGTCATGCCGAGGCCGGTGAGCATCCTGATGCGCTCGCCGCACTCGAGCTCGGCGAGGCGGTCGAGCTTGTCCCAGACCGGCTGCGCCAGGCCGGCGCCGGCGAAGAAGAACATCCTGACGCGGCTGAAGAAGGTCTTGCGCAGCGCAGCGTCGACCTCGAGCGCGTTGGCGATCTCCTCAAACCCCTTCGGCACGTTGAAGTAGATCGTCGGTGCGATCTCGCGCAGGTTGCGCAGCGTTTCGCCGATCAGCGCCGGCGTCGGCTTGCCTTCGTCGATGTAGAGCGTGCCGCCGTTGTAGAGGACCAGGCCGACGTTGTGGTTGCCGCCGAAGGTGTGGTTCCACGGCAGCCAGTCGACCAGCACCGGCGGCTCCTCGGCGAGCTGCCGGAAGCACTGGCGGATCATTTGCTGATTCGAGCACAGCATGCGCTGCGTGTTGATGACGCCCTTCGGCAGCTTGGTCGAACCGGACGTGAACAGGAATTTGGCGATCGTGTCGGGACCGACGCGCGCATGCGCGGCGTCGACGGCATCGGTCGGCGCGGTCGCCAGCAGCTCGGCGAGCGGCGTGACGCTGCGACCGTCGAGCTCGCCGCCGCTGAGGACGACCGGCGTCTCGCCAGGAACGACCGAGGCGATCGCCTTGGCGTACTGCGGCCCGCTCGCGAACACGAGCCCCGGTGTCAGCATACCGAGGATGTGGCGCAGCTTGCCGTAATCCTGCGAGACGAGCGAATACGCCGGCGAGATCGGCGCGAACGGCACGCCGGCGAACATCGCGCCGAGGGCAAGGAGAAGGTGCTCGATGTCGTTGTCGGACAAGATTGCGACCGGCCGCTGCGGCGAGAGATCGCGATCGAGCAGCGCCTGCGCGATCGCGCGCGCGCTGTGCAGCGCCTCGCCGTAGCTGACGCGACGCCAGTCGCCGCCGCCGACGCGCTTGGCGACCAGGATTCGATCCGGGTCGCGCGTCGCCCACTCGATCAGGCGATCGGTCAGCCGCTCCGGATAGGGCGCGAGCGGCTCGCGCGAGACGACCACCGTCGCGCCGTCGGCACGGCGCGCGAAGTCGGCCTCGAGCGAGCCGCCGAGCGACAGCGGGCGATAACGAGGCGTGGTCATCCCGCCTTCTTGACCTTCGCCGCCCGGCCTTCGAGGAAGGCACGGACGCGGCTCTTGGCCGCCTCGTCGCCCGACGCGATCGCCGCCATCAGCGACTCGACGAACAGGCCTTCGTCCTGCGCCATGTCGGCGATGCGCGGCAGCGCGTGCATGACGGCGAAGTTCGAGAGCGGCGCGTTGGCGGCGATGCGCTCGGCGAGGGCGAAAGCCTTGGCCAGGCCTTGCCCGGCCTCGACGACGTACTGCGAGACGCCGATCGCGAAGCCTTCCTGCGCGTCGTAGACGCGGCCGGTCAGCATCATGTCGGTCATCCGCGCCGTGCCGATCAGGCGCGGGATCCGCGCCGATCCGCCGCCGCCGACGAAGAGGCCGCGCTGGCCCTCGGGCAGGCCGTAGAACGCGCTCGTCTCGGCGACGCGCACATGGCACGACGCGGCAAGCTCGAGGCCGCCGCCGACGACCGCGCCGTGCAGCACCACGACCACCGGGACGCGGCCGAACTGGATCTGCTCGAACGCGGCGTGCCAAGAGCGCGAGTGGACGATGCCCTCGGCGACGCTGCGCTCGGACACCTCGGCGAGGTCGAGGCCGGCGCAGAAGTGATCGCCCTCGCCGCTCAGGACGACGGCGCGCGTCGCATCGGGCAGGTTGACGAAGGTCGTGTGGATCTGGGCGACGAGCGCGTCGCTGACCGCGTTGCGCTTGGCCGGCCGGTTCAGCCGCACGTGCAGCACCGCGCCCGCCGCCTCGATGCGCAGCAGATCGAGCGCCTGCAGGACAGGCGAGAGGGAAACGTTTGCGCGGGGCTCGTTTGGTGTCATCGGATTCGATCGTAAGGAGGAGGCTCGGGACCTCGCCTAGGGACTTCCCTCCGCCGCCTTTCGGGTCGTGGAAGCCTGCGGGTATTTACTAAGGTTAATCGTTAACGTTGGAAACTATATTGGAACGCAAGGCCCGAGGCAAGCCCCTTTCGCCGGCGTGCCCTCTACACTTTCCGCGATGCGCACAGCGACCCCGAGCGACCGTGACGCCGCCTTTCCCGGCGGCCTGGATCACGGCAAGATGCGAGGCTTGCTCGGCTACAGCCTCGCGCAGGCGGCGATCCCGAGCCTGAAGATCTTCAACAAGCGGATCGGCGAGCCGTTCCAGCTTCGCCGCATCGACTTCACGATCCTGATGCTGGTCGCCTCCAACCCGGCCGTCACGCAGCGGCAGATGTCGCTCGCGCTCGACGTCTCGGCGCCGCGCCTGACCCTCGTCTGCGACAAGCTCGTCGAGCGCGAACTGATCACGCGCACGCGCAGCGAGGAAGACCGCCGCAAGCAGACGATCGCCCTGACGCGCAAGGGCGCGGTGCTGGTCAAGAAGGCCGAACGCATCGCCGACGGCATGGAGAGCGAGCTGCTCGGCCACCTCAGCGAGAGCGAGCGAGCGCAGCTGTTCCAGCTGCTCGAGAAGGTCGCCCGTCACCGTCGCGCGTAGCGACGATCGCCGACACGGCACCCGGCGCGCGATCCCACTGCATCTCATGGAGGCCTCGGTGAAGCGCTTCTTTCGCACCCTCGGGGTCGCCACCGCCTTGGTCGCGGTCGCCGCAGGGAGCCGGGCGCAAACGCCCGCGCCGGCCGCCTGGCCGAGCAAGCCGATCCGCATGATCGTCACCTTCCCGCCGGGCGGCTCGACGGACGCGACCGTCCGCATCGTTGCGCCCAAGCTCGGCGAGAGGCTCGGCCAGCAGGTCGTCATCGACAACCGGCCCGGCGCGGGCGGCAACATCGGCCTCGCGGCGCTCGCCAAGGCCGACCCCGACGGCTACACGCTCGCTGTCGGCGCTGCCGGAGGCCTTGCCGCCAACGCGGCCCTCTATCCCAGGATGCCGTTCGACGCGCAGAAGGACTTCGTGCCGATCTCGCTGCTCGCTCACATCCCGTTCGTCCTCGTCGTGCCGCCGACGTCGCCGATCAAGAACGTCGCCGACCTGATCGCACAGGCGAAGGCCGAGCCGGGCAAGGTCTCGATCGGCCACGGCGGCAACGGTACCGCGATGCACCTGTCGGTGCAGCTGCTCAAGCTCATGGCGCAGGTCGACCTGACCGAGATCGCCTACAAGGGCTCGGGCCCGGTGGCGCTCGACGTCATTGGCGGCCAGGTGCCGGCCGGCATGCTCGACCTGCCGTCGGTGCTGCAGCAGATCAAGTCCGGCAAGGTGCGCGCGCTCGCCGTCACCGGCAGCGAGCGGCTGCCGCAGCTGCCCGACGTGCCGACCCTCGCCGAGGCCGGCATCAAGGGGTACGAGTCGACCGGCTGGTTCGGCGTCGTCGCACCGGCGGCGACGCCGCCGGCGGTCGTCGCGAAGCTGCAGAACGAGATGCGCGCCGTCCTGAGCGACAGCGAGGTGATCGCCGGCGCGCGCGCCGCCGGCGTCGAGCTCAGCCCGACGACGTCGGCCGAGTTCGGCCGCTTCATCGCCAGCGAGACGGTCAAGTGGGCCGACGTGATCAAGCGCTCGGGGACCAAGCTCGATTGACGTCGGCAGCAACGCCGACTCGACGCAGACCATGAGCAACGTCGACGCCGAAGTCGCGATCATTGGCGCCGGGCCGGTCGGCCTGACGCTGGCGATCGACCTCGCGGCGCGCGGCCGCAGTGTCGTCATGCTCGAGACGCGCGCGCGCGGCGAGCCGCCGAACGTGAAATGCAATCACGTCGCGGCGCGGACGATGGAGCAGTTCCGCCGCCTCGGCCTTGCTGGCGACGTCCGCGGCGCGGGGCTGCCGGCCGACTACCCGAACGACGTCGCGTTTCGCACGTCGGTCACCGGCGTCGAGCTGTCGCGCATCCACATCCCCGCGCGCGCGACGCGCTACCGCGACAAGAGCGGTCCCGACGGCTGGTGGCCGACGCCCGAGCCGCCGCACCGCATCAACCAGATCTACCTCGAACCGATCCTGTTCTCGCACGCCGAGGCGAAGGCGGGCGTGGCGATCAGGAACCGCTGCGAGGCGACCGGCTTCGTCCAGGACGTGCGCGGCGTGACGATCTCGGCGCGCGACCTCGACGGCGGCGCCGCGACGCTCGTGCGCGCGCGCTACCTGATCGGCTGCGACGGCGGCCGGTCGCTCGTGCGCAAGTCGATCGGCGCGGTCTTCACCGGCACGCCGGTGATCCAGCGCGTGCAGTCGACCTACATCCGCGCGCCGAAGCTGCTCGGCCTCGTCCGCGCCGAGCGCGCGTGGAGCTGCTACGCGAGCAACCCGCGCCGCAGCGGCGTCTGCTTCGCGATCGACGGTCAGGAGACCTGGCTCGTCCACAACCACCTGATGGCGAACGAGGAGGACTTCGAGGCGGTCGATCGCGATGCCTCCATCCGCGCCATCCTCGGCGTCGGCGCCGACTTTGCGTACGAGGTCATCAGCAAGGAAGACTGGATCGGCCGGCGCCTCGTCGCCGACCGCTTCCGCGACCGGCGCGTCTTCATCGCCGGCGACGCGGCGCACCTGTGGGTGCCGTACGCCGGCTACGGCATGAACGCCGGCATCGCCGACGCGCTCAACCTGTCCTGGCACCTGTCAGCGCACCTCGCCGGCTGGGCCGCCGAGAAGATCCTCGACGCCTACGAGATCGAGCGGCTGCCGATCACCGAGCAGGTCTCGCGCTTCGCGATGGACCACGCCCAGCAGATGATCAAGGCGCGCGGCGCGGTGCCGGCGCGGATCGAGGAAAAAAGCGCCGAGGGCGACGCGATCCGCGCCGAGGAGGGCCGGAAGGCCTACGAGCTCAACGTCCAGCAGTTCTGCTGCGCCGGGCTCAACTTCGGCTACTACTACGACTGCTCGCCGCTGGTCGTCTACGACGACGAGGCGGCGCCGCCCTACGCGATGGGGAGCTTCACGCCATCGACCGTGCCCGGCTGCCGCGCGCCGCATTTCTTCCTCGCCGACGGACGCTCGCTCTACGACGCCTTCGGCAGCGACTACACGCTGCTGCGCTTCGACGCCGCAGCCGACGCGACGCCGCTGCTCGCGGCAGCCCAGGCGCGCGACGTGCCGATGAACCTGCTCGATGTGCGAAGCGCCGGCGCGCCGCCCGAGTACCGCCACGCGCTCGTCCTCTGTCGCGCCGATCAGCACGTCGCCTGGCGCGGCGACAGCCTCCCAGCCGACCCTGGCGAACTGATCGAACGCCTGCGCGGCGCTGCCTTGGGGAGGTCGGCGCCGGGTCAATCCAGTTGATCAGCCCAGGTCGCCCTCGAGCATGTAGAGCTGCCAGAGCTCGCGCTGGCGCAGCTTGAGCACCGGCCGCAGCGCGCGCAGCCCCGTGGCGCCGATGTTCTTCTCGAGGTAGCGCAACTCGGTGAACTTCGCTCGCGTCTCCTCGTCGGCAGGCGGCGGGTCGAGGCCGTTCTCGCGCAGCATGAGGATCCCCTTCGCCCGCAGCGAGAGCTCGGTGTACAGCCGCAGGTAGCACAGCGCATCGGCGAGCAGCGCCCCGGGCAGGCTGCGCTGGAGCGATGCCAGATAGCGGCCCGGGGGCGATGCCGCAAAGCTCCCGGAGCTGATCAGCTCGAGGAGGCGCGCGTCGGCGTCGAAGCCCTGGCCGAGCCAGGCACGCAGGCTCCGCTCGCTGCGTTCAAACACCAGCCATTGCAAGGGCGGCAGGGTGAGCATGGTCGCGAGCGTCGCGAGCAGCGGCAGGTGGCTCAAGTGGTTGAACCCGGAATGGAGAAGCACTGCGGCGAGGAATCCGGGCACGAAGTGCGCCACCTTTGCGTGCGTCGCGCGCTCGCTGCGGGCCACGCCCATCACCGCGAACAGTGCGGTCGTTCCGCCGTGCATGAGCGCAGTGCCGAAGCCGCGCACGATCCACGTGCCCATGCCGGCCTCGGCAGCGAGGTGCAGGTAGTACAGGTTCTCGGCCAGCGCGAAGCCCGCGCCGACAGCGAAGCCGTAGATCGCCGCGTCGACCAGAAAGCCAATCCGGTGCATGCGAACCAGGGCGAGGACGATCACGCCCTTGAGCAGCTCCTCGGTCAGCGGCGCGACGTAGCGCGCGAATGCGAGCAGGCCGACGTCGAGGCGGCCGAGCAGGAAGGCGTTCAGGGGATAGCTCACCGCCGCCATCGCGGCGCCGGCAGCGATCACCGCGACGACGGAAGACGGCGCGAGCAGCTTGTAGGTGTCGAGCCAGAGCAGCGCCGCCAGGAAGACCATGACCGGCAGCAGCGCGACCAGCGCCGAGGGCAGCTGCTGCATCAGCATCTCGGCGCGCTCACAGGATCTTCAGCGAAATCATCCACTCGTTGCTGTGGTACCGCGAGCCCTTGTAGCCAGCCGCAAAGCCGGTCGAGAGAATCATGTCGTACCAGTAGAGCACCGAGATTCGCATGTCCACCTGCGCGCCCAGGCTGCCGTAGGTCTTGCGCAGCGCCGACTCTTGCGGATCGGTCCACAACGCCGAAGCGAACAGCGCCGGCCGCAACGATTGCAAGTGAAAGCTCGGCTTGCCGAGCGACTCGAAGACCACCGGTGGCAGGTTCCATTCGAGCGTCTGCTTGACGAAGGTGCGGCCGGCGATCTCGTCGATCTGAAAGCCCGGCATGGAGCGGTAGTCGCGGTAGCGCTTGACCACGCCGTCGTCGACGATGTTGTTGCCGAAGCCGCCGAAGTAGTAGTTCAGGATCGGATTGTTGCGATCGCCGTTGGCGACTCCGGCGGCGCTGCGCGACCACAGCGACGAGTGGCCGAGCGGCAGCGGCAGGCCGGCGTCGAAGCCTCCGCGCAGCTGCGTCACCGTCGAGTCCTCCATCCGATGCCCCGTGGCGACCGCCGTCCAGGTGACGCCCTTCTCGTCTTCCACCCCGCCGAGCGAGCGGCGCACGTCGCTGTAGCGCAGGGCGATCTCGCCGGTGAGCAGGCGGTCGAACGTCGTCGCGACGTTCTGCGCCCCGGGCAGCGTATCGATCTTGTCGTAGTACGCGAGGTCGTAGCTGACCGCGAGCCGCTTCGGCGGCTCGAAGATCAGGAACTGGTCGTAGCCGAGCGTCGCCGCGTAGCCCTTGCGACCGCGCCGCGTCGGGCCGAAGAGGTCGTAGAAGTTCGAGCGGTTCCAGGCCAGGCCGGCGCGCCAGCCGAGGTAGTGGCCATCGACGTAGACGTGGGTGCGCTCGTTGTCAGGCAGGTTCTGGTCCGGCGTGAAGGCCGCGGTGATGCCGAGATGCGCGAAGCCGAGCGGGTCGCCCAGGTTGAGGTGGTAGCCGGCGGCCGCGGTGTTCTTGTATCCCTCGACGACCGGGAAGCCGTTGAGCAGCTGCAACTCGCCGAGCGGGCGGTAGACCCCGCTCGACTTCACTTGCGAGTCGTAGTCGACGGCACTGGCCGGCGGCACCTGCCAGGTCGTGACGACCGGATGCCGCGCGACCAGCTCGGTGCCGAGGAAGCTGATCGCGCTCAGGTCCTCGAGCGGCCGCGGCTCGATGATCGCCGGAGTGAATCCCTCGCCGGTGTAGCTGAACACGACCAGGCGGCCGTCGGTCATCGGGATCGGCCGGAAAAAGCCCGTCTCGGCATTCGACACCGCCTTCACGTCGCCGGTCGCGACCTCGTAGCGGAAGATGTTCGAGACGCCGGTGTAGTAACTGCTGCCGTAGAGATAGCGGCCATCCTTGGTGAAGACAAAGCTCTCCGGCGCCGACTGGCCGAAGCGGAACTCGCTCAGCGGTGCGGCGTCGCCGGCGAGCAGCGTCGCGAGCGCCCAGACGCGCAGGAACTGGTCGCCGCCGACGTCGGTGATCGATGCCGACAGCAACCGACCGTCGGCCGAGACGTCGAGCTCGCTCGCCACCACGCCGTACGGAAACTCGTGCACCACCTCCCAGCCGACGTAGGGATAGGGAACGCGCACCAGCGTCGCCAGCCCGGCGTGGTGGCGCACGCCGATCAGCGAGCGGTCGACGGGATTGAAGGCGATGCTGCCGATGCGCGCCTCCTTCAGCAGAACCGTCTCCTCGCCGCTGTCGACGTCGACCGCGATCAGGTTGCGAAAGCCCAGGTTGTCGGTCGTGAAGAACGCCCTGCGGCTGGCGGGATCGAAGGCGAGTGAGGTGACCGAATAGAGCATCGCGCCCTTGATCTCGGCCAGGGTCCGCCTGCTGCCGTCGCGCATGTTCAATGCAGCGACGTGATCGACGATCCCCGGATAGCGAACGCCGGCATAGAGAACGCCGCTCGCTTCATCGAGATAGGCGCGCGAGACCGAGCCCATCGCAGTGGCCGCGAGGTTGCGCTGCGGCGTGATCGGATGCTTGCGAACCTCGGCGAGGTTGCGCCGCTGGAACTCGTGCTCGAAGGCAATCCATTCCTGCCAGGCCTGGTCGAGGGACATGCCGAACACCTGCTCGAACTGATCGGCGTAGTGGCGGCGGCTGCCCTCGTCACGACGCAGCCAGGCGACGACTTTTTCGGGCGAGTGGGCGTAGGCGAGCCAGGTGAAGAAGCGCCCGCCGTACAGATAGGCGTTGGCGCCGCCCTGGAAATCGACTCGCGTGCCGCGCGACACCAGGCCGAGCGGGTCGTAGAAGTGAGCGTCGTCGCGGACCATGGCGCGAAACACCATCTCGTCGTAGCCGCCCTGCGCGCGGCCGAGGCCACCCGCCATCCAGGTCTCCATGAACACGGCGCTGCCTTCCAGGTACCAGCGCGGCACGGTGAACCGAGGCACCGTCAGGTAGCTGTAGAGCAGCGACTCGGGATGCGCCGACTGCGGCGCCACCTTGCCGAGGAAAAAGCCGCGCCAGCGCCGGTCCTCGCTCGACGAGATATCCGTCGTCGCGACGTGCACCATCTCGTGGTTCATGGTCGAGTACATCCGCTCGTTACTCGGGTTGGTCTCGAACGCATTGGCCGCGGGCGCGACGTCGATCCGCAGGAGCGTGTTGGGCGTTGGCGAGACGCCGGCGTTGCCGTAGTCGGCGAAGTCGCGCAGCCACAGGATCGTCCGCTCCGACGGCTCCCAGCCGAAGATCCGGCGCTGCCAGTCGAAGGCGTTGCTGAACGTGCGCGCGGTGTGCGGCACGAGGTACGTCAGGCTCGGGTCCGAATAGAGCAGACGCAGCTCGCTGGTGTCGACGAAGGAGAGGCCGAGCGGGCCGGGCCCGGCGGCAGCGAGGATCGGCAGGCACAGCAGGGGGCACAACGACTTCGCCAGATGCACTCGGCCTCCTCCGGGAGATTGACGGCGCGCAAGGGTAACGGAGGCGCACACAAGACAAAGCCGCCGGCCCTTGCGGGCGGCGGCTCAGCGAGGTGATCTTCCGCGTTTACTGCTGCGGCGTGCGATCGGCCTTCAGTTCGGTCTGCGCCTTGTCGGCCTTCATCTCGCTCTGCATCCGGTCGGCCTTCAACTCGGCCTGCGCCTTTTCGGCCTTGATCCCGGACTGCATCCGATCGGCCTTCAGCTCGCTCTGCGCCCGGTCGGCCTTCAACCCGCCTTGCATCCGGTCGGCCTTCAAATCGGCCTGCGCCTTCTCGGCCTTCATGTCGGACTGCATCCGATCGGCCTTCAACTCGCTCTGCGATCGGTCGGCGTTCAACCCGCTCTGCATCCGGTCGGTTTTCAAATCGGCCTGCACCTTTTCCGCCTTCATCTCGGACTGCATCCGGTCGACCTTCAACTCCGTCTGCGCCTTGTCAGCCTTCAGCTCGGACTGCATCCGGTCGGCCTTCAATTCCGTCTGAGCCTTGTCGGCCTTCACGGCCGACTCCGCCGCCGACTTCTCAGCGAGCGCGCGACTCGCGTCGGGCACGGTGCCGGTCGGTGTCGCCTGCCCCGCGGGAGCGACGACCTGCACCTGCTCGCTGCCGTTCTGGGCGGCGCGATAGCGCTGGGCCGGGATGACGGTGCCGACGACGTCCTTGGGAAGCGGGAAATCGAACGCGATCTGCGCCACGACGACTGCGGCGGCAGCAGCGATGCCGCCTCCCAGCCAGGCCTTGCGGTGGGCGAAGATTCTGCGGCTGCTCTGCTCTGTCATCGTGACGCTCCTTGTCGGGACTCGACGGGAAATTCCGAACAACGTGTGCCCAAGTACACGCGGATCGGGAAAAGGTTGGCTGGCGGCGCCGGATGCGCCAGGCGCTTGCGGCATGGCCGAGGCGATCGAGGCGACCAGCCCTTCCGGGGCGTGCTCCTTCGGCACCGCGTCCAGGGCCTCGAACAGGCGCTTCCAGTCCTCGAACTCGGCCCGCGCCGCCGGATCGGCGGCCAGCCGCGTCTCGAGCTCGCGCGCCTCGGCGTTGCTCGCTTCGCCGTCGAGGACGGCGTGCATCAGCTCGGTGAGCGGGGAGTGCTTCAGGGTCATCTCACTTCCAATCCTTGAGCAGGCCGCGCAGGCGGCGCCGCGCCTCGAACAAGCGCGACTTCACGGTCTTCTCGTCGATCTCGAGAATCTGCGCCATCTCTTCGTAGCTGCATTCCGAGAAATGGCGCAGGGTCAGCACCAGCCGGTCGCTCGTCGCCATGGTCATCATCGCGTTGCGCAGCTGGCGCGCCAGCTCGGCAGCGCTCGCCTGCCGCTCGGGGCCGGCGCTCTCGTCGCCGGCGATGTCGACGTCGTCCTCGAGCTCATCCTCGTGACGGTGGCGGCGCAGGAGGTTGAGCGACTCATTGACGGCGATCCGGTAGATCCAGCTGAAGAACTTGTATTTCGGGTCGTACTCGCCGGCCCGCTCGGCGACCTTGAGGAAGACGGTCTGGCTGATGTCGTGGGCGTCTTCATGTCGGCGCAGGACCCAGAACGCGGCGTTGTAGATCGGCCGCTGGTAGCGGACCACGAGGGCGGTGAACGCGTCCCGGTCGCCGCTCAGGTAGCGCGCGACCAGCGCCCGGTCATCGTCCTCGTCGGAAGTACACGCGACGGCGGCAAAAGTTGGCGCGCGCATCAGCGACCGGGTTCGATCTCGAGGATCTGATCGAATCCCGAATAGCTGAAGATGTCCTGGAGGTGGCGGTTGACCGCCGTCAGGCGCAGGCGCCCGCCGGCCCCCAGCAGCCGCTTGTGCGTCTTCAGGAAAACGCCGAGGCCGGCGCTGGAGAGGTATTGCAAGTCGCTGCAGTCGAGCGTGACGACGCCCTGGAGGCGATCGAGGTACGCCTGTGCCGCGACCGCCTGGGTCGCGTCGAGCCGTCCCGAGAGCACGACCGGCGTCTCGCCCCCTCCTTCCATCGTCAGCATCGCTCGCCCCCGTCGCGCCCCGCCGCACCCGGCGACGGAGCTGCACTTGTTTTGCGGAAGACGACGCGGCTGCATCGCTCCCCTTCCGAATATCCGTACTGTACGGAGTCCACCAGGCGCGGGATCAGATGCAGGCCGAGGCCGCCGGGCCGCCGCTGGACAGCCGGCAAGGAAATGTCGACCGGCGGCGCCTGGGTGACGTCGAAGCGGTCGGCCTCGGGTTCGGTCAGCGTCACCTCGACGCCATCGGCGATCGCCGCGATCTCGATGGCCACCGGCGCCTTGCCTCGGCTGTACTTCACGATGTTGGTGAACAGCTCCTCGAGCACGAAGTCGACGTCGGCGCGCAACGCGCCCGGCACGCCCTGGCGCTCGAATGCCGCCGTCGTGAACGCGAAGATCTCGGCCAGAACGTCGATGCGGCGAGCGAACGAAGCGCTCTCGCTCACCGCGAGGCCTCGCGCCTGACGAGGACGACCGTGATGTCGTCTTCCTGCACCGCCCCGCCCGCGAACGACTGGACCGCGTCGAGCAGGGCGGCCGACAGCGCCGCCATGCCGCGCGCGTGGTGGGCGGCGACGACCCGCTCGACGCGGTCCTCGCCGAACTGCTCCCCCGCGCCGTTGCCGTATTCGTAGATCCCGTCGGTCAGCAGGACGAGCACGTCGCCCGGCGCCAGGATCATCTCGGCGGCGCGCGGCGGCCGCGGCAGCGCCAGCGCGCCGAGCGGAAAGCTCGTCGGCTTGTGGCGCGAGCACGCGCCCCGATCGGCGTGGAAGTGGAGGATCGGCGCCTGGCCGGCGCTGACGTAGCGCAGCACGTGGGAATGAGGGTCGAGCACGCCGATGAAGGCGGTGACGAATCGGTCGTCGGCCAGCGTCTCGGCAAGCAGGTCGTTGACCTGCGCGAACGCGGTCTCGAGGCCGGCGCCGAGGCGAAACGCCATGCGCAGCATCGCGTGCATCTGCGTCACCGACAGGGCCGGCGCGATGCCGTGGCCCGTGGCGTCGGCGAGGACGACGAGCAATCCGTCGCCGACCGGCGCGAGGTCGAACGTATCGCCTCCCGTCAACAGCGCCGGCCGGAAGGTCCCGTGCACGTCGTAGCCGGCGACGACCGGCATCGCCTGCGGCAGCGTGCTCATCTGAACGACCTGCGCCATCTCCATTTCGCGCCGCATCTTCTCGCCTTCGATCAGCGACTCGATCATCTGCACGCGCTGCAGCGCGACCGCGCATTGGGCGGCGAGCGCGCTCGCGAGCTGCTCGTCCGCGGCCTGAAAGGTGCCGTCGATGCGATTGAGCACCTGCATGACACCGACCAGCGCGCCGGCATGATCGATCAAAGGCAACGTCAGACTGCAGCGGGTACGGTAGCCCGAGCGGCGATCGACTTGCTGGTCGAAGCGCGGATCGGCGTAGCAATCCGGGACGTTGAGCACCTGACGATCGCGAGCGCACGCGCCGACCAGGCCGAGACCCACCGGGATGCGCACGTGCCGGATGTCGCTCGACACCTCGAGCACGAGCTCGCCGGCGGCGGCATCGTGCAGCCAGACCGACGAACGCTCGGCGCGCAGCACCTGGCGCGCGGCCGCCGTGACGGCGGCGAGCATCGACATCAGATCGAACGGCGCGGCCAGGCTGCGCGTGACCTCGAGCAGGATCGCCAGATCCTCGGCCGACAAGTCTCCCCGCGCCGACCGATCCATCATCTCGTTCCCTTGCGATGGCGCAAATGCCCGGTGCCCCGCTGCGACACCACGCCCGGCGACCTCGACGAAAGCCTAACCGAAGTCCGGCGCACGCCGCGACGATTCCGGTTTACAACGTCGATCCGCGCTCGCTTCCTGCGCACTGCTGCCCGAGAGTCTTGCCATGAACACCGCCGACCTGATCGCCATCGACACCCACACCCACCTCGAGGTGTCGTGCCGCAACCCGTTCGACAACTACGGCGAGGAGTACGACCGCGCCGCCGACAAGTACTTCCGCTCGAGCAAGCGCCCGACGATGGACGAGACGATCGCCTACTACCGCGAGAAGAAGATCGGCTTCGTCAACTTCACCGTCGATGCCGAGACGCAGATGGGGCGCCGGCGCATCCCGAACGAGGAGATCGCCGAGGCTGCGCAGGCCAATCCCGACATCATGGTCGCGTTCGGCTCGATCGACCCGCACAAGGGAAAGATGGGCGGCCGCGAAGCGAGGAAGCTGGTCGAGGAGTACGGCGTCAAGGGCTTCAAGTTCCACCCGACGGTGCAGGGCTTCGACGTCACCGACCGGATGGCATGGCCGATCTACGAGGTCATCGCCGAGCACAAGCTACCCGCCGTCTTCCACAGCGGCCACTCGGGAATCGGCTCGGGGATGCGCTGCGGCGGCGGGCTGCGCCTGCAGAACTCGAATCCGATGCTGCTCGAGGACGTCGCGATCGCCTTCCCCGACATGCAGATCATCGTCGCCCATCCGTCATGGCCGTGGCAGGACGAGGCGATCTCGCTCGCCATGCACAAGCCCAACATCTGGATCGACCTCTCGGGCTGGAGCCCGAAGTACTTCCCGCCGCAGCTCGTCCAGTACGCGAACACGCTGCTCAAGGACCGCATCCTCTTCGGCAGCGACTTCCCGCTGATCACGCCCGACCGCTGGCTGAAGGACTTCAAGGAAGCCGGCTTCAAGGACGACGTCAAGCCGCTGATCCTCAAGCAGAACGCGATGCGCCTGCTCGGCCTCGGGTAGCGACGGCGCTCCCAGGCCAAGGGTTCCGGAGGCCCCGGGTTTCGGGGGTATGCGCGACCGAGCACGAGCCTACGATGCGGCACCGTCGCGGGCTGGGTTGGCCGGGCCGGATTTCCCCCAACCCCGAGGAGTCGCGATGGATACCTTACTCTCGCCGGCGGCGCGTGCCGTCGCCGTGGTCTCGCTGGTCTGGCTGGCGGGCTCGGCCCAGGCGCAGACGTCCTACGACCTGCGCGAGTTCAGCGTAGACATCGGCTTCACCGTCGCCAACGACCATCAGGTCAACCCGACGGCGCGCTTCGAGGACCGGTTCGCCAACCTCGATCCGCTCACGGGCGGCCAGTACATCAACAAGACCACGCCAGCGCCGATCTACACGCTGCGCAACAACGGCTTCTCCCCGGGCTCCGAATCTTCGCCCGGCGACTTGTTGCAGCAGCAGTTCGGCGTCGGCCGACTGCGTTTCGCGCTGGCCGACGCGGTCGCATCGCCCAGCATCCTGGATGCCCCGGGGCAGGTCGCGATGGCCAATCGGATCACGCTGCGCGATCCGACCGAGGGCACCTTCATGACGAGCGCCAGCTCTTTCTCGGTCGACAGCGCGTTCATGTTCCGCACCCCAGACGTCGGCAGCTACTACGGGATCCGGATTAGCGACGGCACCGCCGTCGGCGGCGCCTTCAACGACCTGATCGACCTGCGGGTGACGAACAACGGCGCGGGCGCACCGATCCTGAACCTGCGCAGGCTGACCTCCGCCGGCGGACTCGACCTCGCGGCGACCGGGCTGGGATCCGCCGCCATCAGCAGCTTCCTGATGCCGGGCAAGACCTTTGCCGACGTCGTCGCGATCGTGTTCGAGCTGAGCTACGTGCCGGGCGCGGCCAACGGCGTGCGCGCCGGCGCCGAGCTGATCGATGCGACCGGCGAGGGAATCGGCCTGTACGACTTCTTCGCCGCATCGGGCGGGGCGATCTATCCGCTGATCTTCCACGGCGAGGATTTCACCCACGCCAGTGCCGGCGCGACCTGGACTGCCACGAGCGTCCCGGAGCCGGAGACCTGGGGCTTGCTGCTGGGCGGCCTCGCGGCGGTCGGCGCGGCGGCGCGCCGCCGCCGACACGGCTGACCCCGGCACGATCGCCCGGTCGCCCCAGCGCCTGCCGGGGCTGACCGAGGTCGACGTCAGGGCTTGACGGTCAGCTTGTTCTCGACCGACTTGACGCCGTCGGTGCCCTTGGCGATCGAGACCGCCTTGTCGACGTTGCCGGCCTTGTCGGCCGAGCCGTTCAGCGTCACGACGCCGTCCTTGGTGTCGACATCGATCGCCAGGCCCTTCACGTCCGGATCGGCCAGGAGCTTGGTCTTGACCTTGCCCGTGATCGCAGCATCGACGGTGGCATCGCCCGCCTTGTTCATCGCGCTGGCCGTCGCGGCCATCGCGTTCGAGGCTGCCGTCGACGGGGCGACGGTCGTCGTCGTCGAGGTCGTGCCGGCCGGCGTGTCGGTCGTCGTCGTCCGCTTCTCGCAAGCGACAAGCAGCGCGGCGGCGGCGATGACGGAAAGAGCGGCGGCGTGGGTTCGGGTGGCTTTCATGGTTTTCTCCTGAGCGCGCCAAGTGATTGGTGCGGCGCGAGCCCGGATTGTGGGCATCCGGCGTGCGCCGACGGGGTCTTGGAAGCCGGTCGCGCCATCGACCGACCCGGGCGCGGGAACCTGTCTTACGCAGGAGTCGGAGCAAGCGGCGCGAGCCAGGCGCGCTCGCGCAGCCAGGGGCTGACCCGGTAGCGCTCGCCGCGGTAGTGCGCGTCCAGGTGACCGAGCAGCGTCGCGACGGCGAGCGCATCCCAGCGGGCGAGAAACTCGAACGGACCGGCCGGATGGTTGACGCCCAGCTTCATCGCGAGGTCCGCGCCCTCGGGCGTGCAGACGCCTTGCTGGACCGCATCGGCGCCTTCGTTGATCAGCATGGCGACGGTGCGAGCGACGATGAGCCCGGGGGCGTCGCCGACGAGCTGCGGCTGCCAGCCGGCGATTCGCAGCCACTGCGCCGCCTGCTCGCGCCACTCGGCCGAGGCGGTCGAGGCGAACGCCAGCGCGAGCGGCGTGCCGGGCGCGCCGCCGGCCGGCTCGATCGCCAGATCGAAGACGGCGAGGTCGCGAACGCCCGATTCGGCGGCGGCCTGCGTCGCCGAGCGCCCGTCGCCGAGGCGAAGCTCGCCGGCGTCGGTCTGCAGGCCGTTCCAGCGGCTCGACGGATCGGCCTCGAAGCGCACGGCCGCCGCCTCGAGCCGCGCCGCCCAGCGGTCGACGGCGACGCCGCGCCCGTGCAGCGCGACGATCGCGCCGGGCGGCACCGGCGGCGCGGTGAACGGCGCCGCCGGAGCGGGCGTCGCGGGCGCGCCCGCACCGTAGACGAAGAAACCCCGGCCCGACTTGCGTCCGAGCAGGCCGCCGTCGACCATCTCGCGCTGGACCAGCGAAGGCACATAGCGCTTGTCGCCGAAATTGGCGTCGTACACCGACTGCGTGACGGCGAAGTTGGTGTCGTGGCCGATCAGGTCCATCAGCTCGCACGGGCCCATGCGAAAGCCCGCGCCGCGCAGACAGGCGTCGATCGGCGTCGGCTCGGCCCACCGCTCGTGCAGGAGCGAGAGCGCCTCGGCGTAGTACGGGCGGGCGATGCGGTTGACGATGAAGCCCGGCGTCGAGCGCGCATGAACCGGCGTCTTGCCCCAGCGCTTGCTCAACTCGAAGATCGCCACCGCCACTTCGGCATCGGTCTGCAGGCCGGAGACCACCTCGACGAGCTTCATCAGCGGCACCGGATTGAAGAAGTGCATGCCGACCAGCCGGCCCGGCCGCTTCAGGCCGTTGGCGAGCGCGGTGATCGAGATCGACGAGGTGTTCGACGCCAGCACGCCCTCGTCGCCGACGAGGGGCTCGAGGTCGCGAAAGAGCGCGCGCTTGGCGTCGGCGTTCTCGACGATCGCCTCGACGACCAGGCCGCAGCCGGCCGCGTCGTCGAGCCGCGCGGCCGCGCTGATTCGGGCTGCAATCGCCTTCGCCTCCGCGCCGTCGAGCTTGCCCTTGGCGGCGAGGCCGTCGAGCGTCGCCGCCAGCTTCGCGCACGCGGCCGACGCGGCGCCGGCGCGCGTGTCGAACAGTCGCACCGGGTGGCCGGCCTGCGCCGCCACCTGGGCGATGCCGGCGCCCATGATGCCGGCGCCGACGACGAAGACTGTGGTGTCTGAACGGAGCTCGAGCGCCATGGCAGTCGCGGGTTGTGCGAGGCCGCGCCCCGCGAGTCAGGAGCGCTGGAGCTTAGCGCGAGACGGGCGCCTCGCCGCCCTGCCTTCGCGGTCAGCGTTTCGTGGCAGTTCCGCCGGCCGCCGTGGGACCCGACGCGCCGGCCATGGCGCCAGCCGATGGCGCCCCGCTCTCGGCCTTGCCGCTGCCGCCACCGCTCTCGGCCTCGCCCTTCGGCGTGATCGAGGCCGAGCCGCCCGCGCTCTGGCCGGTCGAGGCGCCGGATCGCGTTGACGCGCCGCCGCCGGGCGACGAACCGGCGCCGGCGCCGCCCGAGACCGCGGCCGTCATCGGACGGCCGGCGCCCGATTCCCCGCCGCGGACCTCGATCCTGCGGCTGCGCTCCTGCGGCGCGCGCTTCGGGATCCGGACCTCGAGCACGCCTTCGCGCACGCTCGCCTCGACCTCGTCGGGATCGGGCGCGAACGGCAGCTGGATGCTGCGTTGGAAGCGCCCGTGGCTGCGCTCCATGACGTGGAAGTTCTGCTCGTTGCGCTCGCTCTCGGCCTTGCGCTCGCCGCGGATCGTGAGCACGTCGCCGTCGACGCGGACGTCGAGGTCAGACGCCTGCACGCCGGGCAAGTCGGCGTGCAGGCGCAGCTCGCCTTCGCTGTCCTGCAGGTCGATGCGGGGCGCGTTCATCATCGAACCCGAGCGGCCGCCGGCGTTGCTGCCGCTGCCGCTGCTGAACACGTCCTCGAAGACGCGATCGATCTCGCGCTGGAGCTGGAACAGCGGATCCTGCATCCAATGGCGCGTCGACGAATAGGGAACCAGAAAACGGGAAGCCATGACACGACTCCTTTCGACCGGGTGATGACGCAAGCCGGCATCCGCCGTGCCTGTCGCCCCTCGCTCGGACCCCGACTGGAGCCCCTTGGGTCCCTGGCTGGCGAAGCGTCGCCGCGATTCCCTCAGGCCACCTGCGCCGGCGCCGTCTCGGCCGCCGCGCAGGGCTCGGCCAGCGCGGCGGCGGCGCGCACGACGTCGCCGACGACGATGATCGCCGGCGCGCCGAAGCGCTTCTGCGCGACGACCGCGGCGAGCGTGTCGAGGCGGCAGATCGCGTGGCGCTGCTCGGGCCGGCTGGCGTTCTGGACGATCGCGACCGGCGTCGTGCCGGCGAGCCGGCTCGCGAGCCCGGCCTGCAGCGCCTCGGCGGTCGCGATGCCCATGTAGACGACGACGGTGATGCCGCTCGCCGCGGCGGCGGCGATGTTCGGCCAGTCGATTGCCGCCGCGGCCGAATCGTCGCGTGCATGGCCGGTGACGAAGAGGACGCCGTGGGCATGGTCGCGATGGGTCAGCGGCACCTCGATCGACGTCGCCGCGGCGAGCCCGGCGGTGATGCCGTTGACGACTTCGACCCCGAGCCCGAGCGCGCGCAGGTGCGCGACTTCCTCGCCGCCGCGCCCGAACACGAACGGATCGCCACCCTTGAGGCGAACGACGCGCTCGCCGCGCATCGCCTCGGCCGCCATGAGGCGCTCGATGAAGGCCTGCGGCGTGCTCGCGCAGCCGCCGCGCTTGCCGACCTCGACGATGCGCGCCGAGCGGCGCGCGTAGCGAAGCACGCCGGGACCGACGAGGTCGTCGACGAGCAGCACCGTGGCCTGGCGGATGGCGCGGATCGCCTTCACCGTCAGCAGCTCCGGGTCGCCGGGGCCGGCGCCGACCAGGTGGATGAGGGGAACGTCGCGTTCGCGGCTCATGAGATCGCCGCGGCGGAAACCTCTGGCGTTGCCGCAGGGCTCGGCGCCGCGTTGCGGACGAGGCGGCGCACTTCGGGCAGGCACGAGCCGCACTGGGTGCCGCACTTCAGCGCGACCTGGACCTCGCGCAGCAGCGCGTCGCTCGCGCCCGGATCGCTGCCGCACTCGCTGGCGCCGGCAAGGGCGGCGGCGACGATGTCGCGCTCGCCGACGTCGAAGCAGCTGCAGACCTGGCGGCCTCGCGACGGCGTCGCCACGGGCGCGTCCCGCCCCGCGACGAGCAGCGACCGCCCGTACGCGGCGGCCGGCAGCTCCTCCTGCAGCAACGGCCGGATCCAGGCTTCGGCGGCGATGTCGCCGGCGAGCAGGAATCCCTCGACGCGCATCGACTCGCCGCTGCCCGACAGGCGCACCGTCCGGTGCTGGCCGCGCCGCGCGTCGGCGTAGTGCAGGCGCGCGCCGAGGGCGTTGCCGTCGAGGCCGAGCAACGCCTCGATCGCGGCGAGCACGCCGGGCGCGATTGGGGCGGCCGCGGCGGCGCGGAACAGCACGCCGGTGCGCTCGCGACCGAACGGCACGCAGCTCGCGAACGCGAATTCGGCCATCAGCGGCCGCAACGCCTCGCGCACGGAGAGCGCGCGCTCGTCGCCCAGCCAGGCCAGCGCGAGGACGCGCGCGGGCAGCTCGGCGCGCTCGACCTTCACCGCGGCGTGCTTGAGCTCGGGCTGCTTCGATTGCGCGCAGAACGCCGGCTGCGTCAGCGCGTTGACGCCGGCGCGGATCGAGTCGCCCCGATGAAGGTCCCTGGCGCCGCCGCTGACGCGCCCGGAAACGAACTCCTCGCCCCAGTGCATGGCGATGAAGACCTGGGCCGGCGCCTGCGCTGCGCTGCGCTGCGCTGGAAGGACGATCGCGCCGCGCCGCGAGGTGACGCTGACGAGGTCGCCGTCGACGAGGCCGAGGCGCGCCATGTCTTCGCCGTTCATCTCGACGACCGGCTCGGGCGCGTGGCCGAACAGGCGCCCGATCGCGCCGGTGCGGCTCATGCCGTGCCACTGGTCGCGCAGGCGCCCGGTGTTGAGCGCGAACGCGAAGCGGGCATCGCGCGCCTCGGCCGGCGCCGCGTAGGGCGCGTCGAAGAAGCGCGCCCGGCCGTCGGGCGTCGCGAAGCGGCCGTCGCCGTAGAGACGCTCGCTGCCTTGGCGCGCTCCCTCGGGCCACGGCCACTGCGCCGGCGCCGCGTCGAGCTCCGCGTAGTCGAGGCCGGTGATGTCGAGGTCGCGGCCGCGCGTCGACTCGCGGTGCTCGTTCCAGATCGACTCGGCCGTCTCGTACGGGAACAGCGACGGCGCGCCGCGCGCTGGCCCGCGACCGAGGCGATGCTCGAGACGGCGCGCGAAGCCGGTCGCGATCGACCAGTCCTCGCGCGCTTCGCCGGGCGCCTCGACCGCGGCGCGGACGCGGCTGATGCGCCGCTCGCTGTTGGTGACGGTGCCGTCCTTCTCGCCCCAGGTCGTCGCCGGCAGCAGAAGGTCGGCATAGGCGCAGGTCGCGGTCGTCGCGAACGCTTCCTGGACGACGACGAACTCGGCGCGCTCCAGAGCCCCCCGGACCATCGCCTGGTCGGGCATCGACTGCGCCGGGTTCGTGCACGCGATCCAGAGCGCCTTGATCTCACCGTCGGCGACGGCCTCGAACAGCTCGACCGCGGTCTTGCCCGGCCGCGCCGGCACGTCGTCGACGCCCCAGAGGCGGGCGACCTCGGCCCGGTGCGCTGCGTTGCCGAGATCGCGATGCGCCGACAGCAGGGTGGCCATGCCGCCGACCTCGCGCCCGCCCATGGCGTTCGGCTGGCCGGTGAGCGAGAACGGGCCGGCGCCGCGCCTGCCGATCTGCCCGGTCGCCAGGTGCAGGTTGATCAAAGCCGCGTTCTTCGCCGTGCCGCTGGTGCTCTGGTTGAGCCCTTGGCAGTAAAGCGAGAGCGTCGGCTTACGCGAGCCGGCTGCCGCCGCGTCGACGTTGGCGAACCAGCGCGCCGCCTGGACGAGATCGGCCTCGCCGATGCCGCACAGGCGGGCGACGTCCTTCGGCGTGAAGTCGCGCACGCGCGCCTTCAGCGCGTCGAAGCCTTGGGTGTGCGCCGCGATGTAGGCGGCGTCGAGCCAGCCCTCCCAGAGCATCACGTGCAGCATGCCGTGCAGCAGGGCGACGTCGGTGCCGGGCTGGATCTGCAGGTGCAGGTCGGCGGCGGCCGCGGTCTCGGTGCGGCGCGGGTCGACGACGACGATCTTCAGCGCCGGGTCGGCGCGACGCGCGTCCTCGATGCGGCGAAACAGGATCGGGTGCGCGAACGCGGTGTTCGAGCCGGCGATGAAAAGCGTCGCAGCAGCGGCGAGGTCGTCGTAGCAGCACGGCGGCGCGTCGGCGCCGAGCGTCGCCTTGTAGCCGGCGACCGCGCTCGACATGCACAGGCGCGAGTTGGTGTCGACGTTGTTGGTGCCGACGAGTCCCTTGGCGAGCTTGTTGAAGACGTAATAGTCCTCGGTCAGGAGCTGGCCCGAGATGTAGAAGGCGACGGCGTCGGCGCCGTGCGCCGCGATCGTCGCGGCGAAGCGGTCGGCGGCGAGGTCGAGCGCGGCGTCCCAGCCGATCGGCCGCGGCGGCGCGCCGCGTTCGCTTCTGAGCTGTGGCCGAAGCAGGCGCGTCTGCATCGTCACGGCGTGCGTCGCCGTCAGGTGCAGCGTGCTGCCCTTGCTGCACAGGCGGCCGAAGTTGGCTGGATGGTCGGGGTCGCCGCGAACGCCGCTGATCGCACCGCCCGCGGTCTCGATGATCACGCCGCAGCCGACCCCGCAGTAGGGGCACGTGGAGCGGGTTTCGCTCACGTCAGGCGGCGGCCTTCGCCGGCGCTTGGACCGACGCCGCCGCCGCGTCGTTGCCGCCGCGCACGAGGCTCGCCGTGCCGGGATCGGCGTCGCGCTGGGGCAGCGCGAGCTCACTGAGGTCCAGCGCGATCGCTCCGTCGTCGACGCGGACGCTGAACCGCTGGGCGCAGCCGACGTCGGGCGCGGCGGCGCAGCCGTCGGCGAGGCCGATCGTCCAGTTGTGCAGCGGGCAGGCGACGCTGTCGCCGAAGACGATCCCTTGCGAGAGCGGCCCGCCCTTGTGCGGGCAGCGGTCGAGGAGCGCGAAGACGCGGTCGTCGGCGGTGCGGAAGACGGCGATGTCGCCGCCGCTCTTTCGCGTCACCTTGCGCGCCCCGAGCCGCGGGATCTCGTCGACTCGGCAGATCGTTTTCCAGTTTCTCATCGCACGCCCCCTCAGACCGCGATCGGCTCGAACTGACGCACGTCGATGTGCGCCTTGTCGTGCTCGAACCAGGGATCGGGAAGGCCGTCGAGCGCGAAGCGCAGGCGCTCGGCGAGGCGTGCGCGGTTGGCGGCGTCGTCGAGCACCTTCGCCTTGACGTGATCGAGGCCGACGCGGCCGACGTAGTGCACGGTTCGCTCGAGGTACCAGCCTTCCTCGCGGTAGAGCTGGAGGAACGCCGCCGAGTACTCGAGCACCTCCGCGTGCGTCTTCACCTTGCAAAGGAACTGGGCCACGTCGGTCTTGATGCCGCCGTTGCCGGCGACGTAGATCTCCCAGCCGGAGTCGACGCCGATCACGCCGACGTCCTTGATGCCGCTCTCGGCGCAGTTGCGCGGGCAGCCGCTCACCGCGAGCTTGACCTTGTGCGGCGCATACATGCGCCAGAGCGCGCGCTCGAGCTCCTTGCCCATCGTCGTCGAGTCCTGGGTGCCGAACCGGCACCACTCGCTGCCGACGCAGGTCTTCACGGTGCGCAGCGTCTTGCCGTAGGCGTGCCCCGACGGCATGCCGAGGTCCTGCCAGACCGCCTTCAGGTCTTCCTTCTTCACGCCGAGCAGGTCGATGCGCTGCCCGCCGGTGACTTTCACCGTCGGGATCCGGTACTTGTCGACGACGTCGGCGATGCGGCGCAGCTCGGCCGCGCTGGTCTCGCCTGCCCACATCCGCGGCACGACCGAGAAGGTGCCGTTCTTCTGGATGTTGGCGTGCGCGCGCTCGTTGATGAAGCGCGACTGCGGGTCGTCGAGCGCCTCGTGCGGCCAGGTGCTGATCAGGTAGTAGTTGACCGCCGGCCGGCAGCTCGCGCAGCCGTTCGGCGTGCGCCAGCCGAGCTCCTCGTAGACGGCGGCGATCGTCAGCAGGTGCTGCTCCCGGATCGCGTCGCGCACCTGCTGGTGGTTGGCATCGGTGCAGCCGCAGACGGGCTTCAGCTTCGGTGCCGCGGTGTAGCCGGCGCCGGCGGTCGCCATCAGGATCTGCTCGACCAGTCCCGTGCACGACCCGCACGAGCCGCTCGCCTTGGTGCGCTTGCGAACCTCGTCGAGGGTGAACAGGCCCTGGTCGCGGATCGCCTTGACGATCGTCCCCTTCTTGACGCCGTTGCAGCCGCAGACCTCGGCCGAATCGGCCATGGTCGAGGCGCGGCTGTTGCCGGCGTGGCCGGTGTCGCCGAGGTGCTGCTGGCCGAACATCAGGTGGTCGCGGATCGAGGCGATGTCCCTGCCTTCGCGCACCATGTCGAAGTACCACGAGCCGTCGGCGGTGTCGCCGTACAGGCACGCGCCGATCAGCCTGTCGTCCTTGACGACGAGCTTCTTGTAGACGCTGTTCGACGGGTCGCTGAGGACGATCTCCTCGGTGTCGCCGCCGCCGCTGAAGTCGCCGGCCGAGAACAGATCGATGCCGGTGACCTTGAGCTTGGTCGAGGTCTGCGAGCCGAGGTAGCGGCCGATGCCGAACTCGGCGAGGTGCGTCGCGCAGACCTTGGCCTGCTCGAACAGCGGCGCGACCAGGCCGTAGGCGATGCCGCGGTGCGCGGCGCACTCGCCGACGGCGTAGATGCGCCCGTCGGTGATCGTCTGCATCGTGTCGTTGACGACGACGCCGCGGTTGCAGTGCAGGCCGATCTGCTCGGCGAGCGCGGTGTTGGGGCGGATCCCGGCCGCCATGACGACGAGGTCGGCCTGCTCCTCGCTGCCGTCCTTGAAGCGCACCGCCTTGACGCGGCCGCTGTCGTCGCCGAGAAGCGCCTCGGTCTGCGCGCCGATCCGGAACTTCAGGCCGCGCGACTCGAGCGACTTCTGCAGCATCCCGCCCGCGACCTCGTCGAGCTGGCGCTCCATCAGCCACGGCATGAGGTGGACGACCGTGACCGACATCCCGCGCAGCATCAGGCCGTTGGCGGCCTCGAGCCCGAGCAGGCCGCCGCCGATCACGACCGCGTGCTTGTGCGTCTTCGCCGTCTCGATCATCGCGTTCGTGTCGGCGATGTCGCGGTAGGCGATCACGCCGTCGAGGTCCTTGCCCGGCAGCGGCGGGATGAACGGGTTCGAGCCGGTCGCGATCAGGAGCCGGTCGTACGGTGCCTCGGTGCCGTCGTCGGCGATCGCGACGCGGCGGCTGCGCTTGACGTCGACGACCTTCCTGCCGAGGTGCAGCGCGATCCCGTGCCCGGCGTACCACTCGACCGGATTGAGGACGATGTCGGCGAGCGTCTGCTCGCCGGCCAGGACGGGCGAGAGCAGGATCCGGTTGTAGTTCGGGTGCGGCTCGGCGCCGAACACCGTGATGTCGTACAGGTCGGGAGCGATCTTGAGCAGCTCCTCGAGGGTGCGGACGCCGGCCATGCCGTTGCCGACCATGACGAGATTCATCTTCTTCATCGCGGGCTTCCTGAGGGTTCGCGGACCGATCGGCGCGGGCGGTGGTGCGCTCCTTGCATCGCACTCCGCATGGACCGCACCGCCCCGGGGCGGGGGCCGGCCGTTCGATGACCAGCGCGCTGGTCGTCGAGGGCTCGCCGCCCGCCGACATCGACCTCGTCGCCGACCTGGCCGCCGCCGGCGTTCACGTTCTCGGTGCGACGCCGCGCGGCGACCTGGTGCGCGAGGCGTCTCGCACGTCGCCTGACGTCGTCGTCTGCCACGAGGTCTCGCCCGACGACGCGCTCTTCGCGGCGTTCGCGCTGCTCGCCGAGACCGCGCCCTGCCCGGTGGTCGTCTTCACCCACGACCCGGAGGCGGCGAAGATCGAGCGCGCGCTCGCCGCCGGCATCCACGCCTACGTCGTCAACGGCTACTCGGCCGAGCGGCTGCGCGCCGTCCTCCACGTCGCTCGCTCTCGCTTCGAGCACCAGCGCCGCATCGGCGCCGAGCTCGCCGAGGTAACGCGCCGCTTCGACGAACGAAAGCTCGTCGACCGCGCCAAAGGAATCCTGATGCGCGCACGCCAAGTGTCCGAAGAGGAGGCGTTCGCGGTCCTGCGCGCCGCCTCGATGCACAGCAACCAGCGCGTCGGCCAGGTCTCGCGCCAGGTGATCGCCGCCGCGCACTACGCCGATGCGGTGAACCGCGCCGGCAAGCTGCGCATGCTGTCGCAGCGGCTGGTGAAGGCGTGCGTGCTGCGCGTCCTCGACCGCGGCAGCGCCGGCCACGCCGAGCAGTTCGACGACGCGACGCGGCAGATCGATGCCAACATCGCGGCCCTCGCCAGGAGCGTGTCGAAGCCGACCTTCGGCGACCTGCTCGACGCCGTCGCCGCGGCCTGGTCGGAGCTGCAGGCGCTCGCCGCGCCGGCGCTCGTCGCCGGCGGCCTCGCCGCGCTCGACGGCGCCGCCGAGCGGCTGCTGGTGCAGGCGGAAAAGCTGACCCGCGGCCTCGAAACCGCCGGCCTCGTGACGACGCTGCACGTCATCAACCTCTCGGGGCGCCAGCGGATGCTGTCGCAGCGCTACGCCAAGTCGGCGCTGCTCGGGCTGGTCCTCGAGGGCGACGACGCGCGCGCGGCGCGCGCCGGCCTGGCACAAACCGCCGAAACCTTCGAGCACGCGCTCGCGCACCTGCGCACGGTCCCGCTCAGCACCGGCGAGATCCGCACGCTCCTCGGCGATGCGGAGCGGGTCTGGCAAGACGTCACCGCGGCGGCGCGCCAGGTCGGCCAGGCGAGCGGAGCGCGCGCGCTCGACGCCTCGAGCGACGCCCTGCTCGCGCTCTTCGAGCAGCTCACCGACCGCTACGAACGCAGCATGCAGGTGCTGATGGGATGAGGGCGAGGCCGCCGCGGCACGCGGCGAGCGCCTGAGGAGAACGAGGTGCTTCATGCGGACGCGTGGCCCCGACCTCACGCGGCGACGCGCTCGACGTGGCCGTGGCGCGTGTACAGGAAGTCGAGGACTTCCTTCCTGAAGTGCGTGTAGCGGCTGTCCTCGACCAGGCCGACGCGATCGCGCGGCCGCTCGAGGTCGACGCGCAGGATCTCGCCGATCGTCGCGGCCGGGCCGTTGGTCATCATGACGATCCGGTCCGAGAGCAGCACCGCCTCGTCGACGTCGTGGGTCACCATGACGACCGTGCTCTTCGTGCGGGCGACGATCTTGAGCAGCTCGTCCTGCAGGTGCGCGCGCGTCAGCGCGTCGAGCGCGCCGAACGGCTCGTCGAGGAGGAGCACCTTCGGCTCCATGGCCAGGGCGCGGGCGATGCCGACGCGCTGCTTCATGCCGCCCGAGATCTCGTGCGGCCGCTTGGCTGCGGCGTGCCCCATGTTGACGAGCTCGAGCGCCGCCTGGGCGCGCTCGCGCAGCTGCTCCTTCTTCTCCGTCGCAGCGAAGACGCGCTCGACGGCGAGGTGGACGTTCTCGAAGCACGTCAGCCACGGCAGCAGCGAGTGGTTCTGGAACACGACGGCGCGCTCGGGGCCGGGCGCGGCGATCTCGCGGTTGTCGCAGAGGAGGACGCCGCCCGTCGGCCGCGTCAGCCCGGCGACGAGGTTGAGCAGCGTCGACTTGCCGCAGCCCGAGTGGCCGATCAGCGTGACGAACTCGCCGCGCTCGACCTTCAGGTCGATCTCGCGCAGGGCGTGGAAGCGGCCCTTCTTGGTCGAGAAGACCATCTCGACGTTCTGGACCTCGATGAAGCTTGTCATTCGTGTCTCCGGCTCAGTGGTCGTCGTAGCTGAAGCGCTTGGCGATCGCGATCAGCGTCCACTCGAGGACGAGGCCGACGACGCCGATCACCAGGATCGCGATCAGGATGTGCTTGACGTTGAGGTTGTTCCACTCGTCCCACACCCAGAAGCCGATGCCGACGCCGCCGGTCAGCATCTCGGCGGCGACGATGACGAGCCAGGCGGTGCCGACCGAGAGGCGCACGCCGGTCAGCATGTACGGCAGCACGGCGGGAAAGAGGATCCGCGTGATGACCTTCCACTCCGACAGGTTCAGCACGCGCGCGACGTTGAGGTAGTCGACCGGAACGCGCTGCACGCCGACGGCGGTGTTGATGATCATCGGCCAGATCGAGCAGATGAAGATCGTCCAGATCGCCGCCGGATTGGCGGCCTTGAAGACGAGCAGGCCGATCGGCAGCCAGGCGAGCGGCGAGACCGGCCTCAGCAGGCTGATGAGCGGCGAGGTCATGTGGTTGATGACCTCGAAGCGGCCGATCAGGAAACCGAGCGGGATGCCGACCGCCGCCGCCAGGCCGAAGCCGATCGCGACGCGGTAGAGCGAGAACAGGATGTTCCAGCCGATGCCCTGGTCGTTCGGGCCGTTGCGGTAGAACGGGTCGGAGAAGACCTTGACCGCTTCGGCGAAGGTCGCGCCCGGAGTCGGGAAGTTGGTGCTGTTGCGCGTCAGCGCGGCCCAGATCACGATCAGCAGCGCCATGCCGACCAGCGGCGGCACCACCTTCAGGGCGAGCGCGCGCCAGTCGTAGCCCGGCCGCGCCGGCGCGGCGTCGGCGGCGGGCGCGAGCGACTCGTTGGCAGCGCTGACAGCGAGCGCAGGAGCGACACGCGGCGCCCGCGCCTCGGCGCTGCGCGTGTCGAGCGAAGAGTGGAAGACGGCGCTGACCATCTCAGGCCACCGCCGACTTGACGGCGAAGCTGTCGGCGTACTTCTTCGGGTCCTTGCCGTCCCAGACGACGCCGTCCATCAGCTTGCTCGTGCGCAGCACGTCCTTGGGGACGTTGATCTTGAGCGCGCCGGCGGCCTGCTTGTAGAGCTCGACCTGGTTGACCTGCCTGGCCACCGCCAGATAGTCGGGGTGCTCTTTGATCAGGCCCCAGCGCTTGTGCTGGGTCAGGAACCACATGCCGTCGGACAGGTAAGGGAAGTTGACCGCGCCGTCGTTGAAGAACTTCATGTAGTTCGGGTCGTCCCAGGTCTTGCCCATGCCGTTCGTGTAGCGGCCCAGGATGCGCTGGTTGATCGCCTCGACGCCGGTATTGACGTAACTCTTCTCGGCGATGGTCTCGGCCATCTTCATCTTGTTCGAGAGGCCCGTGTCGATCCAGCGGCCCGCTTCGAGCACGGCCATCATCACGGCGCGGCAGGTGTTCGGATGCTTCTTGACGAAGTCGCCGGTCGTGCCGAGCACCTTCTCCGGATGGTCCTTCCAGATGTCCTGGGTCGTGATCGCGGTGACGCCGATGCCGTCCAGGATCGCGCGCGATCCCCAGGGCTCGCCGACGCAGTAGCCGTCCATGTTGCCGACGCGCATGTTGGCGACCATCTGCGGCGGCGGCACGGTGATCAGCTTGGCGCCCGAGAGCGGGTTGATTCCCGAGGCGGCGAGCCAGTAGTGGATCCACATCGCGTGCGTGCCGGTCGGAAAGGTGCCGGCAAAGGTGTACTCGCGCTTCTCCTTGGCCATCACCTTGGCGAGGCCCGGGCCGTCGACCGCGCCCTTGTCGGCGAGTGCCTTCGAGAGCGTGATCGCCTGGCCGTTGTTGTTGAGACCCATGAGGACGGCCATGTCCTTCTTCGGCCCGGCCGTGCCGAGGTGCACGCCGTAGATCAGGCCGTAGAGCACGTGCGCCATGTCGAGCTCGCCGTTGACGAGCTTGTCGCGCACGCCGGCCCACGACGCTTCCTTGGTCGGCACGATCTTGACGCCGTACTTCTTGTCGAAGCCGAGCACCGAGGCCATCACCACCGAGGCGCAGTCGGTGAGCGGGATGAAGCCGATCCGGACCTCCTCCTTCTCGGGCTTGTCGGAGCCTTGCGCGTAGACCGCGGTGCGCAGGCCGGGCAGCATGCCGGAGGCGGCGACGGCGGCAGCACCTTGGACGAGCGTGCGGCGCGTGGTGTCGATCGGCGGGGTCGGGTCGGTGCGATCAGTACTCATGGAAACCTCGCAGTGCGAATGGACGGGCCGCGGCGGGCGCACGACTCCACGAAACGCGAGGCGGGACGTGGACGGCGCGGAGAAGCGGCCCCGGCGGTTGCGTCCCGAAAGCGCGCCGCCCCATCGAGGGAGCGCCGCGCGGGAGACGCCGGGCCGATCGGACCTGCCGGCACTGGCAGGGTGCGATCTCGAAAGGCCATCGCGACCTTCCGCTCCTACTCTCGCAATCGACGTGCCAGCGATTTCGCGCGCCGATGCACCCGCGCTGTGCGCGGCTCCGGTCAGGTCGAAGCGATCTCGAGCGCGGCCTGCAAAGCGTCGTCGACCGTCTCGAGCCACTCGAAGCGCATCCGCTCGCGCACGTCGGCGGGGATGTCGTCGAGGTCGCGCCGGTTGCGCGCCGGCAGCAGCACGGTCGCGATGCCGGCACGCTGCGCGGCGAGCACCTTCTCCTTGACGCCGCCGATCGGCAGCACCAGCCCGCGCAGGCTGATCTCGCCCGTCATCGCGACGTCGCTGCGCACCGGCCGGTTGCTGAGCAGCGAGGTCAGCGCGACGAACATCGCGACACCCGCGCTCGGGCCGTCCTTCGGCGTCGCGCCGGCGGGAACGTGGACGTGGATGTCGGCCTTGTCGAGGCTGTCGAGGCTTTCCGTCGACACGCCGAGCGACCCGGCGCGCGCCTTGACCAGCGAGAGCGCCGCCTGCGCGCTCTCCTTCATGACGTCGCCGAGCTGGCCGGTGAGGATGAGCCGACCGCTGCCGGGCGTTCGCGCCGCCTCGATGAAGAGGATGTCGCCGCCGACCGGCGTCCACGCCAGCCCGGTGGCGACGCCGGGAATGCCGGCGCGCATCGCGACCTCGGCCTCGAAGCGCTTCGCGCCCAGGATCTCGTGCAGGTCAGCGGCGCCGACGCTCATGCGCTCGATCGTTCCTTCGGCGATCCGCACCGCGACGTGGCGGCAGACGCTGCCGATCTCGCGCTCGAGGTTGCGCACGCCGGCTTCGCGCGTGTAGTCGCCGATGATCGTCATCAGCGCGTCGTCGGCGATGTCGCACTGCTCGGCGCTGATGCCGGTGGCGGCGAGCTGACGAGGCACGAGGTAGCGGCGCGCGATCTGCAGCTTCTCCTCGGCCGTATAGCCGGGCAGCTGGATCACCTCCATGCGGTCGCGCAGCGGCCCGGGGATGGTGTCGAGCACGTTCGCCGTGCAGACGAACATCACCTTCGAAAGGTCGTACGGCACCGCGAGGTAGGTGTCGCGGAAGGTCGAGTTCTGCTCCGGATCGAGCACCTCGAGCAACGCCGACGCGGGGTCGCCGTGGAAGCCGCCGGCGCCGAGCTTGTCGACCTCGTCGAGCATCATCACCGCGTGCCGCGTCCCGGCCTTGCGCAGGTTCTGGATGATGTTGCCGGGCAGCGCGCCGATGTAGGTGCGGCGATGGCCGCGGATCTCCGCCTCGTCGTGGACGCCGCCGAGGCTGACGCGGGCGAACTTGCGACCGGTCGCCTTGGCGATGCTCTGGCCGAGCGAGGTCTTGCCGACGCCGGGCGGGCCGACGAAGCACAGGATCGGGCTCTTGCCCTGCGGGTTGAGCTTGTGCACCGCCAGGTGCTCGAGGATGCGGCGCTTGATCTTGTCGAGGCCGAAGTGGTCCTCGTCGAGGATGCGGCGTGCCTCGGCGATGTCGATCGCCGCCTCGGGCTCGTCGCCCCACGGCAGCTCGACCAGCCAGTCGAGGTACGTGCGAACCATCGAGTATTCGCCGGCCGCCTCGGGCATGCGCTCGAGGCGCTTCAGCTCCTTCCTCGCGACCTTCTCGACCTCCTCGGGCATGTGCGCTGCGCCGATCGCCTTGTCTAGCTCCTCGATCTCGGCCGCGCCTTCATCGCCTTCGCCGAGCTCCTTCTGGATCGTCCGCATCTGCTCGCGCAGGAGGTGCTTGCGGTTGACGTCGCCGATCGATTCGCGCGTCCGGTCGGCGACGTCGCGCGAGACCTTGAGCACCTCGATGCGCCGGGCGACGATCGCGAGCAGGCGGTCGAGGCGCGACTTGAGGTCGAAGGTCTCGAGCAGCGACTGCTTCTCCTCGGGCGGGACGTCGAGCACGCTCGAGATGACGTTGGCGAGCTGCGCCGGATCGTCGATGCCCTGCAGCGCGACGCCCATCTCGGCGGGCACCTGCGGCAGCAGCTCCAGCGTCTCGAGCGCGCGCTCCTTGAGGACGCGCGCCCGCCCTTCGATCTCGGGATCGGCGCGATCGGGATCGTCGATGTACTGGACGCGGACGACGATGTGCGGCCAGCCCTCGAGGAACTGGAGGACGCGGAAGCGCCGCAGGCCGCGCGCGACCACGTGGTGGCCGCCGTCGGGGCCGGTGACGTAGCGCAGCACCGCGGCGCTCGTGCCGACCCAGTGAAGGTCGTCGGGTCCGGGCTCGTCGACGTCGGGCTTGCTCTGGAGCAGGACGCCGATCGCCTTCTCGAGACGGACCGCCTCCTGAACCGCCGCCTGCGACCGTTCGCGGCCGATGCCGATCGGCAGCACGGTGGCCGGGAAGACGACCAGGTTGCGCACCGGCAGGACGATCAGCGCATCGTCGGGCAGCGGCCGGGTGTCGGTCGTCGAGCTCGCACCGCCCGGGGCGACCGGGCTCGTTTCGGCAGCGCGCCGGTCGTCCAGCATGGCGCCGGTCGCGGGCGCGCGCGAGGGCTCTTCTGGGGTGTTCATGGCCGACCAGATGGGGGCGGTTTGCGCAATCGCAGCATCAGGCAGCCCTGCGCGAGCTCGGGCCGGCCGACCTCGAAGCTGCCCGGCGGCAAGGCGATCCGGCGCTCGAATGCGCCGTACGGGATCTCGAGCTGGCGCAGGCGCCCGCGCGCGCCTTCGAAGGGCAGCGGCCGCGTGCCGCGCACGACCAGCACGCCGGCCTCGTGCAGGACCTGCACGCGCTCGGCGGCGACACCCGGCATGGCGACGACGACGACGATCTCGCGCTCGTCCTCGAACACGTCAATCGGCGGCTCCCAGGTCGCCGGCGCGCTGTCGACGGCCAGGCGGAAGAACTGGCGTTGCAGGCGCTCGGCTTCGGCGATCAGCTCGCAAGCCTGCGCCCACATCCGCTGGTCTGCATCGTGTCGCGTTGCCATCGGTTCACGTGCCGGGGGCGAAGCCGGCGGCGCCGCTGTCGTTGCCGGCCGCACCCGCCGGGACGGTCATCGCGCGGACCCGGATCGGCAGTCCGGGGTCCCCCGAGGGAAGCGGTGCAAGTCCGTCGTCGCGATCGCCGCGCCCGCCGCGGCGGATTTTCAGGAGCAGATTCGCGCCCACCCAGGCGAGACCCATGGCCAGTGCCAGTCTGGTCAAATTCATCGCGTTCCTCGCAGGTCGTGTCGGTACGCCCCAGCAATCGACGGGCCGACGCGCGCCGGCGTCGGGCACCGGGCTTGCTCTTTCGGCGATTCGGGAGATACGTCATGGCCTTGCCCCACGCTCAGCCGCTCGACGTCATCGACATTCGCCCGCTCGGGCCGGCCTTGCCCGACTCGGTCAGCACGAGCTTGCTGAAGACCGATCGCCTCCAGCTGCTCCACCTCGTGCTGCCGGCGCGCCGCAACCTGCCTGAGCACCACGTCGACGACGAGTGCACGATCCACTGCCTCGAAGGCGACGTCGAGGTGGCGATGCCCGGCGGGGTGCGCCGCCTCGGCCCGGGCCAGCTCGTCGTGCTGCCGGCGGGCCAGCCGTACTCGCTCGGCGCGCGCGCCGACTCCGCGGTGCTGATGACGCTCCTGCTGCACCGCGGCGACGCCGGCGATGGCGGCGGTCGCGACGCCGCCTGACCCGCCCGAAAAGATTTCGGCTTCCTCGGTCCCCGGCGGTGCAAGGAGCGGGCACGCCAGTCGCCCGGCTCGGGAACCTTCCACTTCCGCCGAGACATCATGACCTCACGCCGACTCACCGCCCTCCTCGCAACGCTGGCCGTCGCGGCGCTCGGCGCCTGCTCGTCGACCAGCGGCACGCGCAGCTCGTCGGGCTACGCCAGCGGCATGGCCGAGATCGACACCGCCGTCGTCGTGCTCCCCACGGTCGGCGCCGGCGAGCAGATGCGCGCCGGCTGTTGGGCCTCGTTCTACGACGAGCGCAGTTTCGCGGGCGATTCGCTGACCCTGATCGGGCCGGTCGAGCTGCAGACGCTCGACCGCGGCAGCGCGAGCCAGCTCAAGCGCGACATCAAGAGCGTCGTCACCGGACCGCGCGCCACACTCGTCGTCTATCAGAAGCAGATGCTCTCGGCGCGCTCGGTGGGCTTCCAGCCGAACACGCGCGAGGCCGGGCTGGCTGAAACGCTCGGCTTCGGTGGTCGCATCGAGTCGATGAAGATGACCTGCAGCTGACGCCTCGTTGGCGTCGATGGCATGCCCCTCGAAAGGCGATGGGGCTGATCGGTCTTGGTCCTCGGGCGGTAGCGCTCCCATAGACCATAATCCATTGGTGGTCGATTCCGTTCCTCCCGGTCGCCGAAGTCGCCGCGGCAGCGGCGCCGTCACCCTGCACGACGTCGCCAAGCTCGCGGGCGTCGCACCCATCACTGCGTCTCGGGCCGTCAACACGCCCGAGCAAGTCTCGGACGCCGTTCGCAAGAAGGTCGCCGACGCGATCGCCCGCACCGGGTACGTCCCGAACTTTCTCGCCGGGGGCCTGGCATCTCATCGCAGTCGCCTGGTGGCAGCG
>Ga0068860_100000211_pt1 | contig 91286 bp, 82 predicted proteins | sample KBSSwiS32_FD_66597 | JGI IMG/M metagenome (GOLD analysis project Ga0068860, IMG submission 66597) | Switchgrass rhizosphere microbial communities from Kellogg Biological Station, Michigan, USA - KBS Switchgrass S3-2 | ecosystem: Host-associated > Plants > Roots > Rhizosphere > Soil ... | reverse complement strand
ACGGGGGAGGGGGACCGGCGAAGCCGGTGGAGGGGGCGCAAGGCCGCAACCCCAGCCCCCTGCGCCCCCTCCGTCACGCCTCTTCGGCGCGCCATCTCCCCCGAAGTGTTCCCTTCGGGGGAGGAGCCATTCCCCCAAACGAAAACGGGGGCCCCGAAGGACCCCCGTTCCGCGTCCAGTGCAGGCGCCTGCTACTCGTGCAGGGCTTCGCCGTGCAGCGCCAGGTCCAGGCCCTCGACTTCGCCTTCGTCCGACACCCGCAGGCCCGTGGTGAACTTGCAGATCATCAGGATCACGAAGGTGGCGAGCGCCGTCCAGCCGATGGTCACCACCACGCCCTTGAGCTGGGTGATCAGGCTGTGGTCCTTGCCGAGCGCGTTGATCGCCGGGTCGGCCAGCACGCCGGTGAGCAGGGCGCCGGCGATCCCGCCGATGCCGTGCACGCCGAAGGCGTCGAGGCTGTCGTCGTACTTGAAGATGCGCTTGATCCAGACCGCGCCGGCGTAGCAGACCACGCCCGCCACGAGGCCGATGATCAGCGCGCCTTGCGGGTTCACGAAGCCGGCGGCGGGCGTGATGGCCACCAGGCCGCCCACCGCGCCGGACGCCAGGCCCAGCATGCCGGGCTTCTTGCGCTCGACCCATTCCACGACCATCCACGCCAGCGCCGCCGCGGCGGTGGCGACCTGGGTGTTGAGCATGGCGGCGGAGGCGATGGCGTCGGCGGCCCATTCGGACCCGGCGTTGAAGCCGAACCAGCCGACCCACAGCAGGGCGGCGCCGATCATGGTGAAGACCAGGTTCGACGGCGCCATGTTCTCGGTGCCGTAGCCCTTCCGCTTGCCCATGACGAGGGCGCAGACCAGGCCCGCGACGCCGGCGTTGATGTGAACGACGGTGCCGCCCGCGAAGTCGAGCACGCCGGCCTTCGACAGGAAGCCGCCGCCCCACACCCAGTGGGCGATCGGCGCGTAGACGAAGATCGACCACAGCGTCATGAACAGCAGCAGGGCGGAGAACTTCATCCGCTCGGCGAACGCGCCCGCGATCAGCGCGGGAGTGATGATCGCGAACGTCATCTGGTAGGTGATCCACAGCATTTCCGGCAGGCCCTTGGCCGCCGAATAGGCCGTCTCGGTGGTCACGCCCTTCAGGAAGAACGCCTTGAAGCTGCCGATGTAGGGCTGCAGTCCCTCGCTGTCGTTGAAGCCGAACGCGAGGCTATAGGTGCAGATCATCCAGACGATCGTCACCAGGCAGGTGATGGCGAAGGACTGCGCCACGGTGGCGATGATGTTCTTGCGCCGGACCATGCCGCCGTAGAACAGCGCCAGGCCGGGGATGGTCATCAACAGCACCAGGGCCGTCGACGTCAGGATCCAGGCGGTGCCGGAGCCGTCGAGCTCCAGCTTCACTTGGTGCGGCAGCAGGTTGGAAGGCGCGGCCTCCGCGGCCGGAGCAGCCTCCGCGGGCGCGGCCTCTGCGGGAGCGGCGGCGGGCGCGGCTTCGGCGGCCGGGGCCGCTTCAGGCGCAGCCGCCGGCGCCGCGGCCTCGTTCGTCGCGGCGGGCGCGGCGTCCTGGGCGACGGCCGGCAGCGCCAGCGGCGCCCCGACCAGCATGGCGGCGGCCAACAGGCCGGCCCACCGGTTCAGTCCGAATGACTTCATAGGAATCCCCTTGTCCCGATTGCGGCCTAGAGCGCGGCGGTGCCGGTCTCGCCGGTCCGGATGCGGACCGCGTCCTCGACATTGAGGACGAAGACCTTGCCGTCGCCGATCTTGCCGGTGGCGGCTGCGGTCTTGATCGCATCCACCGCTTTCGCCGCCGCCGAGTCCTCGACGACAGCTTCCAGTTTCACCTTCGGGACGAAGTTCACCTGATATTCGGCCCCCCGATAGATTTCCGTCTGCCCTTTTTGGCGGCCGTAGCCCTTAACTTCCGAAACCGTCAGACCTTCAACGCCTGCGGCGACGAGCGCTTCGCGCACGTCGTCGAGCTTGAATGGCTTGACGATCGCCATGACCAATTTCATCCGTCGCTTCCGCGCAGGCCGAAACCTGATGCGCGCCCCTCATGTTGCTTCGATGCCGACGCACGCAGGCTCCCTTGGCGCGACGGTGAAGGGACGCTATCGGCGTCGGGGATGAGGCTGGAGTCGGAGGGGGGTCGTCCCCTAGGTTAAGGTCTAGGCGCCCAGGATGTGGGCAATTAGGCAGGCGACTGCACAAAACCTGGACGAAAAAGCCGGCGAGACGGCCCCAAGAATGACTGAAAGATGAAGATTGGCGGGCGCTCCGCCTCGGGTTCACGAAGCCGTGAATATACTTGGCGGCCCATATTGTTGGGCGCCGTTCAGGCGGACCTTGCGATATGAAGGCCGGTCCCCGAAAGGGGCTGGAGGCAATCCCCAGGAATTAGAGGATCGAATGACCCTGAAGCGCCTTTTGACCGCGGCTGCGGCCTTCACGCTCGCCGCCGGCGGTGCGATGGCCCAGACGCCGGCGCCCGCCGCGCCCGCTCCGGCCGCGGCCAAGCTCGTCGCCAACGGCGACATCGCCCAGACCCTGAAGCTGTCCGAAGGATTCCAGACCTTCGCCCGTGCAGCCGACATGACGAATCTCACGACGTTCTTGAAGAACAACCCGCATCTCACCGTCTTCGCCCCGACCGATGCGGCGTTCGCGGCCCTGCCGCCCGGCGAGCTCGACGTGCTGATGCGCGACAAGCCGCGCCTGCAGAAGCTGTTGACCTACCACATCATCAACGCGGCGATCGACGACGCCTTCATGAAGACGCACTCCGGCACCCTGCCGACCGCCGCCGGCCTGCCGGTCGACATCCAGGGCGGGGGCGCGGTCATCAAGATCAACGACGCCAGCGTCGTGCAGCCCGAGGTCAAGGCCGCCAACGGCATTGTCCACGTCATCGACAAGGTGCTGACGCCCGGCTCGGTCGCCACGGCGCCGCCGCCGGTCGCCGCCGCGCCGACCACGGGGGCGGCTCCGGCCGCCGCGACCGCCACGGCCGCGAACTGACGTTGTAAGTTCAACGCCCTGCCGCCGCCTCGGCGGCTTGAAGCGACGCTCGGCGGGCCCTATGGTCCGCCGACTTTTTTGCACCCGCGAACAAGCGTCCCCATGCCCTTAGAAAAGCCGCTTTCGTTTCAGGGTCTGATCCTGAAGCTGCACGACTATTGGAGCCGTCAGGGCTGCGTTATTCTGCAGCCGCACGACGTCGAGGTGGGGGCGGGGACCCTGCACCCGGCCACGGTGCTGCGCGCGCTCGGCCCCAAGCCCTGGCGCGCGGCCTATGTGCAGCCCTCGCGGCGGCCCGGCGACGGCCGCTACGGCGAGAACCCCAACCGGCTGCAGCACTATTACCAGTACCAGGTGATCCTGAAGCCCAACCCCGACGACCTGCAGGACCTCTACCTGGGCTCGCTGGAGGCCATCGGCCTCGACACCCGCCTGCACGACATCCGCTTCGTCGAGGACGACTGGGAGAACCCCACCGTGGGCGCCTGGGGCCTCGGCTGGGAGGTCTGGTGCGACGGCATGGAGGTGACCCAGTACACCTACTTCCAGCAGGTCGGCGGCCTCGACGTTTTCCCGGTGGCCGGCGAGCTGACCTATGGCCTGGAGCGGCTGGCCATGTACCTGCAGGGCGTCGACCACTTCACCGATCTCGCCTTCAACGACCCCGACGGTCCGCTGCCGATGACCTACGGCGACGTGTTCCTCGAGAACGAGCGCCAGCACTCCACCGCCAACTTCGAGGGCTATGACGTCGACACGCTCAAGCGCCAGTTCCAGGATATGGAGGCCCAGGTGCCGCGGCTGCTGGCCATGAAGGGACCGCAGGGCCAGGCGATCGTGTTGCCGGCCTACGACCACGTCCTGAAGGCCAGCCACCTCTTCAACCTCATGGACGCCCGCGGCGCCATCGCCGTCGCCGAACGCCAGAGCTACATCGGCCGCATCCGCGACCTGACCAAGCTGTGCGCCGAAGCCTGGGTCGCCAACGAAGGAGCGAATTCGTGAGGCCGCAAGGCCAGGCCATTCTGAAGTCGGCCATCCTCGGATTGGTCGCTGGCGGGCTTGCGGCCTGCTTCGGCCCTTCGGAGGAGGGATCGGAGACTTTTGGCTACGTTGACCCCAACGATCCGCAGGTTGCGGCCGCCACCGCCGAGGCGTTGAAGCACCTGCCGGCCTTCTGGTCGAAGTTCGACTCCAAGGCTCCGGGCTGTTCGGATTTTACGATCAAAGTCGAGCTGCCGACGGATGCCGGAAAGCTGCCGGAGGCCATCTGGGTCGACGTCCTGGAGCACCCCTCAACCGGAAAGATCGTCGGTCGTCTGGCCAACGAGCCGGTCAATATCGCCGCTCTGCACGAGGGTGACAGGGTCGAAGTCGATCCGTCGCGGATCGTCGACTGGAGCTACACGCGGGGCGAGGTGACCTATGGTCACTTCACCACTCGCGCGCTGTTCAAGTACATGCCCGCAGATGCACGCGCCAAGCTAGAGGCGTGGCTCCCTCCGACTCCGCTTGAGCCCCAACTGAACTGATGCCCCAGCTCCTCCTTGAACTGTTCTCAGAAGAGATCCCGGCGCGCATGCAGGCGCAGGCGGCGCGCGACCTCGAGCGCATGGCCCGTGAGCGGCTGGCCGCCCAGGGCCTGCTGCCCGAGGCGCTGAAGACCTTCGCAGGGCCCCGCCGCCTGACCCTCGTCGCCGAGGGCCTGCCCGCCGCCCAGGGCGACCGCACCGAGGAGCGCAAGGGCCCGCGGGTCGGCGCGCCCGAACAGGCGGTGGAGGGCTTTCTGCGCTCCGCCGGCGTCGCCCGGTCCGACCTCGTGGAGCGCGACGGCGCCTGGTTCGCCGCCATCAAGCGCCTGGGCCGTCCGACGGCCGAGATCATCGCCGAGATGGTGGACGCCATCGTCCGCGACTTCCCCTGGCCCAAGTCGATGACCTGGGGGCGCGGGACCCTGCGCTGGGTGCGCCCGCTCAAGCGCATCCTCCTGGTGTTCGACGGCCAGCCGGTGGCGCTCTGCATCGACGGGATCGAGGCCGGCGACGTCACCGAGGGCCACCGCTTCATGGGCTCGGGCCAGGCCTTCAAGGCCAGGGACTTCGACGCCTACGAGGCGGGCCTCGCCAGGCATTTCGTCGTCCTCGACCCGGAGGCGCGAAAGGGCAAGATCCTCGACGCCGCGCGCACGCTCACCTTCGCCCGTGGCCTGGAGCTGGTGGACGACGACGGCCTGCTGGACGAGGTGGCCGGCCTGGCCGAATGGCCGACGCCGGTGCTGGGCGACATGGACCCGGCCTTCCTCGACCTGCCGCCGGAGGTGATCCGCACCTCCATGCGCAACCACCAGAAATATTTCGCCGTGCGCGACGCGCGCACCGACAAGCTGGTCCCCCACTTCCTCACGGTCGCCAACATCGAGGCCCCCGACGGCGGCAAGGCGATCGCCGCCGGCAACGCCCGCGTGCTCTCCGCGCGCCTCTCCGACGCCCGCTTCTTCTGGAGTGAGGACCGCAAGCTCCCGCTGGAGGCGCGCCTGAAGAAGCTGGAAGGCGTCACCTTCCACGCCCGGCTGGGCACGGTGCGCGAGCGCGTCGAGCGCCTGGAGATGCTGGCCGCCGAGATCGCGCCCCTGGTCGGCGCCGACCCCGCCAAGGCGGTCGCCGCCGCGCGCCTGGCCAAGGCCGACCTCGCCACCGGCATGGTGGGCGAATTTCCCGAGCTGCAGGGGATCATGGGCGGCTATTACGCCCGCGAGGAGGGCCTCTCCGCCGTCGTCGCCGAGGCCATCGGCGACCACTACCGCCCGGTGGGCCCCACCGACGAGGTCCCGGACAAGCCGGTGACCATGGCCGTGGCCCTGGCCGACAAGCTCGACACGCTCACCGCCTTCTTCGCGGTCGGCGAAAAACCCACCGGCAGCCGCGACCCCTACGCCCTGCGCCGCGCGGGCCTCGGCCTCATCCGCATCCTGCTGGCGAGCGAGGTGCGCGCCCCCGTCCGCGAGCTGGTCGAGGCCTGGTACCGCGCGCTGCGCTGCTACGTGGATCCCGGCCGCGCCCTCTTCGTCTCCACCGACTCCACCACCGCCTACCTGGGCGCGCGCGGCCGCCAGGCCTCGCAGGAGTTCGCCGTCTACGTGAAGGAGTTCGACGAGGCCCTGCTGAGCGGCGCCGAGCCCATCGTGGTCGCCATGGACCGCGAGGTGGACGTGCTCTTCGACCGCAACCGCCGCCAGGGCGGCGCCGAGCCGGAGGGCGAGGTCCTCTACCGCTTCGCCGCCTGTCCGCAGGTGGCCGGGGAGGTGCTGGCCTTTCTGGCCGACCGCCTCAAGGTGCAGCTTCGCGAACAGGGCCGCCGCCACGACCTGGTGGACGCGGTCTTCGCCCTTGGCGACGACGACCTGGTGCGCATCTCGGCCCGCGTGGCCGCCCTTGCCCGCTTCCTGGAAAGCGACGACGGGGCGAACCTGCTGGCCGGCTACAAGCGCGCCGCCTCGATCCTCAAGGCCGAGGAGAAGAAGGGCCCGCTGCCGACCGGCGCCGCCGTCAAGGCGCCCGGCGCGCCGGCTGAGGAGACCGCGCTGATCGACGCGCTGAAAGCGACCGAGGGGCCGCTGTCCGGCGCCCTGGGCGCGGAGGACTTCGCCGCCGCCATGCGCGCGCTGGCGGCGCTTCGCGCCCCCGTCGACGCCTTCTTCGATAAGGTGCTCGTCAACTCGCCGGTGGCGGCGGAACGTGACAACCGCCTGCGCCTGCTGGGCGAGGTGCGCGACGCCATGGGCCGCGTGGCCGATTTTTCGCAAGTCACGGGCTAGTTTCCAGGTGACGGGCCAAGGAGGGACAATGACCGCCGAGACCTTGAGCAAGACGCGTTGGGTCTACGCCTTCGGGGGCGGCCGCGCCGACGGCGACGCTTCGATGAAGAACCTGCTGGGCGGCAAGGGGGCCAACCTCGCCGAGATGTCGGCGCTGGGCCTGCCGGTGCCCCCGGGCTTCACCATCACCACCGAGTGCTGCACCCACTATTACAGCAACGGCAATTCCTATCCGTCCGACCTCAAGGCCCAGGTCGCCGAGGCCCTCGCCGCCGTGGAAAAGCAGACCGCCAAGCGGTTCGGCGATCCGGCCAACCCGCTGCTGGTCTCGGTGCGCTCGGGCGCGCGCGCGTCGATGCCCGGCATGATGGACACCGTCCTCAACCTCGGCCTCAACGACGCCACCGCCGAGGGCCTGGCCAAGCTCGCCGGCGACCGCCGCTTCGCCTTCGATTCCTATCGCCGCTTCATCCAGATGTACTCGAACGTGGTCCTCAACCTCGACCACCACATGTTCGAGGAGATCCTCGACGAGCATAAGGACCGCCTGGACGTCACCGTCGACACCGACCTGGGCGCCGACGATTGGGTCGCCGTGGTCGCCGACTACAAGGCCGCCGTGCAGAGCGAGCTAGGCCAGCCCTTCCCGCAGGACCCCCAGGCCCAGCTCTGGGGCGCGGTGGGCGCCGTCTTCGCGAGCTGGATGAACGACCGCGCCAAGTTCTATCGGCGCATGCACGACATCCCCGAAAGCTGGGGCACGGCGGTCAACGTCCAGTCCATGGTGTTCGGCAACATGGGTGAGACCTCGGCCACCGGCGTCGCCTTCACCCGCAATCCGTCCACCGGCGAGAACCGCCTCTACGGCGAGTTCCTGCTGAACGCCCAGGGCGAGGACGTGGTCGCCGGCATCCGCACGCCCCAGGCCCTGACCCGCATCGCCCGCGAGGAGATGGGCGAGCGCAACCCGTCCATGGAGGAGGCGCTCCCCGACGTCTTCACCCAGTTCAAGTCCGTCGTCGAGAAGCTCGAAAAGCACTATCGCGACATGCAGGACATCGAGTTCACGGTGGAGAAGGGGCGTCTGTACATGCTGCAGACGCGCAACGGCAAGCGCACCGCCAAGGCCGCGCTGAAGGTCGCCGTCGACCTCGCCAACGAGGGCCTCATCACCCGCGAGGAAGCTGTGATGCGGGTCGAGCCGGCCTCCCTCGATCAGCTCCTGCACCCGACCATCGACCCGGCCAGCCCCCGCACGGTGATCGCCACCGGCCTGCCGGCCTCGCCGGGCGCGGCCACCGGCCAGATCGTCTTCACCGCCGCCGAGGCCGAGCGCCTGGGCGGGCCCCTGGGCGCGGTCATCCTGGTGCGCGAGGAGACCAGCCCTGAGGACATCCGCGGCATGGACGCCGCCCGCGGCATCATCACCGCCCGCGGCGGCATGACCAGCCACGCGGCCGTCGTCGCCCGCGGCATGGGCCGTCCCTGCGTCTCCGGGGCCGGCGAGCTGCAGATCGACGCCCGCGCCGGCGAGGTCCGCGCCCGCGGCCACACCTACCGGGCCGGCGACGTGGTCACCATCGACGGCTCCACCGGCGAGGTGCTGGCCGGGGCGGTCAATATGATCGAGCCCGAGCTCTCCGGCGACTTCGCCACCCTGATGGCCTGGGCCGACACCTTCCGCCGCCTGAAGGTGCGCGCCAACGCCGAGACCTCCGCCGACGCCCGCGCCGCGCGCCAGTTCGGCGCCGAGGGCATCGGCCTGTGCCGCACCGAGCACATGTTCTTCGACCCCGCGCGGATCGCCGCCGTGCGCGAGATGATCCTGGCCGACGACGAGGCCGGCCGCCGCCTGGCCCTGGCCAAGATCCTGCCCATGCAGCGGGACGACTTCGTCGAGCTGTTCGAGATCATGGAGGGCCTGCCGGTCACCATCCGTCTCCTCGACCCGCCGCTGCACGAGTTCCTGCCGCACACCGAGCAGGACGTGGCCGCCGTCGCCGCCGCCACCGGCCTCGACGCCGGCAAGCTGCTGCGCCGCGCCAAGGAGCTGCACGAGGTCAATCCCATGCTCGGCCACCGCGGCTGCCGCCTGGGCGTCTCCTATCCCGAGATCTACGAGATGCAGGTGCGCGGCATCATCGAGGCCGCCTGCGAGATCGCCGCCTCCGGCAAGACTGCGCCGGCGCCGGAGATCATGCATCCCCTGGTCGCCAAGGGCGAGGAGATGAAGTTCCTGCGCGAGCTCACCGACCGCACCGCCCAGGAGGTCATGGCCGAGAAGGGCCAGGTGATCGAATACAAGGTCGGCACCATGATCGAGCTGCCCCGCGCCGCCCTGCGCGCCGGCGACCTCGCCGAGAACGCCGAGTTCTTCTCCTTCGGCACCAACGACCTGACCCAGACCACCTTCGGCATCAGCCGCGACGACTCCGGCCGCTTCCTCAACGCCTACATCGAGAAGGGCATCTTCGAGAAGGACCCGTTCGTCAGCCTTGACCAGGATGGCGTCGGCGATCTCGTGCGGCTGGCGGCGGAGCGGGGCAGGGCGGCGAGGCCCGACGTCAAGCTCGGCATTTGCGGCGAGCACGGCGGCGACCCGGCCTCGATCCAGTTCTGCGAGTCGATCGGTCTGGATTACGTCAGCTGCTCGGCCTACCGCGTGCCGATCGCTAGGCTCGCCGCCGCCCAGGCCGCCATCGGCGAGCGCGAGAAGGACCGCTAGTCGCGCGCCTCAGGTCGGGGCGCTAGGGCTCGCCTCGGCGCCCTGCTCAGCCTACCCCGCCTGGCCGCGGCCGGGAGCTGAGCCATGACGACCTCCGCCGGTCTGCCCGCGGTGCGTGACTCGTTCGACCGCTATGGCCCGCCGCGGAGGTATGGGTGGAAAGCGACCCACTTCTAGGCGGGATCAAGCGGCGCCGCCGTCCACCGGACGGCGGTGCTATGCTAGCGGTCGACCAGCGCCTCCAGAGCCGGCGAATAGCGCTCGCCCCGGACGGGGATGCGCTCGATGGCCTCGCCGATGCGATTCAAGTCGTCCGCCGTCAGCTGCACGCGGGCCGCGCCGAGATTTTCCTCCAGCCGGGTGATCTTGGTGGTGCCGGGGATGGGGGCGATCCAAGGTTTCTGCGCGAGCAGCCAAGCCAGGGCGATCTGGGCCGGCGTGGCGCGCTTCTCCTGAGCCACCTGCACCAGCAACTCCACAACCGCCTGGTTGGCTTTCAGTGCGTCCGGCTTATAGCGGGGCAGGGCGGCGCGCGTGTCGCCCTTGCCGAACGTCGCGCTCGTCGACATCGCGCCGGTGAGGAAGCCCCGCCCCAGCGGGCTGAAGGGCACGAAGCCGATACCGAGCTCCTCGAGCGTGGGCATGACGTTGGCCTCCGGCTCGCGGAACCAGAGCGAGTATTCGCTCTGCAGGGCGGCGACCGGCTGGACGGCGTGCGCGCGCCGTATCGTCCGCGCCCCGGCTTCCGAGAGGCCGAAATGCTTCACCTTGCCCTCGGCGATCAGCGCCTTGACGGTCCCGGCGACATCCTCGATCGGCACCGAGGGATCTACGCGGTGCTGGTAGAGCAGGTCGATGCGGTCGGTCTTGAGGCGCTTCAGCGAGGCCTCCGTGACTTCACGAATATGCTCGGGACGGCTGTCCACGCCGCCCGGGGGGCCGCCGGCAGGCGCGCCGATCTTGAAGCCGAATTTGGTGGCGATCACCACCTGGTCACGAACCGACCCCAAGGCCTCACCGAGGATCTCCTCGTTGGTGAAGGGCCCATAGACCTCGGCGGAGTCGAAAAAGGTGACCCCCCGGTCGAAAGCCGCGCGGATCAGGGCGACGGCGTCGCCACGCTCCGGCCCTGGACCCAGAGCCGGTGAGTCCCATGCAGCCGAGGCCGATCGCCGAGACCTCGAGCCCGTCGCCGAGTGTGCGCTTATGCATTTCCACCCTCCTGCTCTGCGCGACCGTCAGGCCGCCAACGTGCCGTTGTCGAACACGAAGCGATATTTCACGTCGCTGCGCAGCATCCGCTCGTAGGCCTCGTCGATCTTCTGGATAGAGATCATTTCGATGTCGGCGACGATGCCCTTCTCGGCGCAGAAGTCGAGCATCTCCTGGGTCTCTGCGATCCCGCCGATCAGCGAACCCGCGATGGACCTGCGGCGGAAGATCAGGTTCCTGGCGGTGGGCGAGGGATGCGGGTGTTCGGGCACGCCCACCAGGCACAGCGTCCCGTCGCGCTTCAAGAACGAGATGAACGCGTCCAGGTCATGGCTGGCCGCCACCGTGTCGAGGATGAAGTCGAAGCTGTCTGCCTGCCTGGCCATCTCCTCCCTGTTTCGAGAATTCACCACCTCGTCCGCGCCGAGGGCGACCGCATCGCGTCGTTTGTTCTCCGAGGTGATGAAGGCGACGGTGCGAGCGCCCATGGCGTGGGCCAGCTTGACGCCCATGTGGCCGATGCCGCCGATGCCGACGACGCTCGCCATCTTGCCGGGGCCGACGTTCCAGCGGCGAAGCGGCGAATAGGCGGTGACGCCGGCGCACAGCAGGGGGCGACGGTGGCGAGTTGCGCTTCGGGGTGCCGGATCTTCACGACGAACTGATCGTTGACGACGATCCCGCCGGAATAGCCGCCAAGCGTGTGGCCGGGCGGCTCGTCGATCGGGCTGTTGTAGGTGAAGGTGCTGCCGTGCTCGCAGTACTGCTCCAGCCCTTCGTCGCAGGTGTGGCAGTGTTTGCAGCTTCCGACCATGCATCCGACGCCGACCGTGTCGCCGACCTGGAACTTTCCCGACCTGCGCGCCCACGGCGCTCACGGTCCCCACGATCTCGTGGCCTGGAACGCAAGGGTAGCTGGTGGCGCCCCACTCGTTGCGCACGGTGTACAGGTCGGAGTGGCAGACGCCGCAGGAGGCGATGTCGATCTGCACGTCGTGGGTTCCAGAGGCCGGTCGCCGGCATGGGCGCCGAAGGCTTTGGTGAGCATGGGCGACTCCAGCCTGATCTGATTGTCGCGGAGGCGGCGCGCGGCCGGCGTCTCCGCAAAGGCAGATAGGTCCGCGCTGGCGCTTGCGTTAGGGGCGCGCGGCGTTCGAAGGCGCAGAAGGGCTAAAAACCGACCGGCGCGCTTGGAGCGCCTGTGGCGGATCGGCAACAGTCGGAGGGCGTGCGAACCTTCGCCGTGAACCCACCTTGAAGTCGCTGCGTTTGACGCCGACCTGAGACACGGCTGGGGTTTGGCTGTGCGTTTGTGGAGTAAAAGTAATGAAAATTCTCTTTGCCGCTGCATCGATGTCCGTTATCGCCCTGTCTGCGCCCGCTTTCGCTCAAGATACGTCTGTAACGAATACCGGTGCATACGGAAATCTTGGTTACGCGCATTTCGGACATTCTTCGCCTGATCTGGACGCGATTCAGGGTCGGCTGGGATATCGCTTCAACAACTATGCCGGCGTTGAGGGCGAGCTCGCGACTGGGCTCGGCAACGACAAGACCACGATCGCGCCGGGCGTCGACGCCAAGACCTCGTTGCGGCACCAGGAGGCCATCTATGGCGTGGGCTTCTTGCCGGTGACGCCGCAGTGGGACGTGATCGCACGCTTGGGTTACGGCAACACCAAGATGCGCACCAAGGTCGCGGGCGTGTCGGATTCCGACAACACCCAGTCCTGGAACCTCGGCGTGGGGACCCAGTACCACCTCGACCCGAAAAACGGGATCCGCGCCGACTATACGCGGCACGAATACCAGCATGACGACGGCCACGCCGATGTCTGGTCGATCGGCTACAACCGCCGCTTCTGAGCGCGGCGCGAGCTGATGGCGAAGCCCTCTCGCGAAAGCGGGAGGGCTTTTGCCTATACGTGCTGAGGCGTGGACTTTTGGTGGCGGCCCGGCCGTTCGTCGGCTTCCACGAGATGGCGCAGCAGCTTGATGCGCGAGGCCGACTCGAAGCGGCGATCTCCGGCCTGCAGGCGCGCGAGCTGCGAGGAGAGGCGGCGCTTGAGGCCGTTGGACCGGGTCACGCCCAGGCCGTGCGCGAGGGCTTCGTCGATGTTCACCCGCGAGCCGCTGCGACGCTGTTGCGAGACCTCTGCGATGATGCGGCGAGCTTCGATCACCATTTCCGCCTGGGCGATGCCGTCGTCGAAGGCCGTATCGGCTTGCGGCTCGGGCGACCGCTGCGCCGCTATCTGCTGCAGCTCCGATTCAACCCACGCGAAGTCGCCGCCGTTGCGTGCGGCTCTGCGGCGCCACAGCCGCGCCAGAAGCGCCAGGGCTGCGAAGACGAGGATGACGACTGTGAAGATTCCACTGGCGGCGGCGTAGAGAAACATGCTGCGCGTGAGATCCATAGCCTCACAACTGGCATACTGGCCTTAGCGTTTGGTGAATGTTTGAAATAATTGGCCAATTCACGCTGGGCGCGAATGCTGCAGTGCCGCGAGGCGATCAGTCGCGAACCAGGGGAATGCTGAGGCCGGATACAGGACGTGCGCGCAACGCCTCGCGACGGAAACGGAACAGCTCTGCGGGCCGCCCGCCGGTTTCCGTCTCGAGCTGGCCCAACCCCTCGACCAGTTCGGCGCGCTCCAGCGCGCGACGGAAATTCTGCTTGTGCAGCGGCGCGCCCATGATCGCCTCGACGCCGCGCTGCAGGGCGGACAGGGTGAAGGCGTCGGGCATCAGCTCGAAGACCACCGGCCGGTACTTGATCTTGCCGCGCAGCCGGGAGAGGGCGGTGGCGAGGATGCGCCGGTGGTCGGAGATCATCGGCTGGCCGAGCGCACTGGCCAGCTTCTCGGGTTGGTCCAGCGGCTCGCCGCGGTCGCGTGCGGCCTCCGGCGCCAGGCCGGCCTCGTAGAGCAGCTCGTAGCGTTCCAGCACCCGCTCCTCGTTCCACGGCGCGCCGTCTATGGCGAACAGCCAGCGCGCGCGCGACAGGCGCTGGGCGTCGTCGCCCGACCAGCGCCGAAGCGCGCCTTCGATTTCGCCGAGTGCGCCTGGGCGACCGTCGCGCCAGTCCTCCCAGGGGAAGAAGCGCGACCACGACTGCCAGTCCGAGGTCGGCGAATGGCCGCCCAGCGCAGCCGGGGCCAGCGCCAGATAACCCACTGAGATCACGCGCGTCGCACCCCCGCTGGCGCCGTCGCCGAGGTCGGCCAGCGGTGCGTCCCGCCCCTTGTCGCCGAAAGTGTAGAGCTGTTCGACGTAGCCGAGGTCGAAGCCGGTCTGCTCGGTGACGAACGCGCGCAGCGCCAGCTCGAACGTGCGGTCGCCGGCGGGGTCGAACGGGCCGAACGGCAGACCCGGCACGCCTTGACCGCGGGGCCGCACGGTGAGGGCCACCGCCTCGCCTTCGCGGATCGCGACGACCACGGCGGACAGCCCGATGACGACCGAGTGCGGCACGTCTACTCCGTCTCGAACGCGGCCGTGGCGGACGCATAGCCCGCCGCCTCCGACAGCAGATGGAAGCGTTGAACGTAGCGGTCCTGGGCGATCGCCGCGGGCCAGGGCTCGACGACCAGGCTGTAACCCGAAGGCGGCGCGCCAAACAGCTCCAAGGCTTCGCCGCGGCTGAATCCGGCGAGTTGACTGGCCTCGTAGAAGGCGCAGGCGCGGTCGGCCTGCTTGATCAGCTTCTTGATCGCGGGCGGAACCTTGGCCGGAAGGCCGAAGCGGATATGGATCGCGCCTTCCAGGCGATCCTCGAAGGTGCGGTAGTCGACGCCGAGCGCGGCCTTGAAGGGCGAGATCATGTCGCCTATCACATACTCGGAAGCGTCGTGCAGCAACGCCGCCAGCCGCCAGCGCGGCTCGATGTCCGGCTTCACGTGGGCGAGGATCTCCTCGACCACCACCGAGTGCTGCGCCACGGAGAAGGCGTGCTCGCCGATGGTCTGGCCGTTCCAGCGCGCGACCCGGGCCAGGCCATGCGCAACGTCCTCGATCTCGATGTCCAGAGGAGAGGGATCGAGCAGGTCCAGGCGTCGCCCCGACAGCATGCGCTGCCAGGCTCTGGGCGCCTTCGCCGTTGGACGCAGCCCTTTCGTCACCTGCGCATTCCTTTCACAGTCAAGTCGTCACTGGAAGATCGCCTGAGAAAGATCAATGCTGGTGGCTGGCGCAGGCTCCACTGGTCGAAGCTCCAGAGGAAGATGCGAGGAGACGAAGCGATGAGCTGGGCCCGGATCATGGCGCCGCTGTCCGGTGGCGATGAGGACGCGGCGGCCTTGGCGGCGGCGGCGACTCTGGCCGAGCCGTTCGGCGCGGAACTGGCGAGCATCTACACGCCGGCGGACTTGGCGGACCTGATGCCATGGATGGGCGAGGCCTTCATGGGCGGCGTGCAAGCGAGCGCGCTGGAATCGCTCAAGGAAGCCAGCGCCATCGGCGCGGCGCGCGCCCGCGAGGCGACCGACCGCTGCCCCTACAAGAAGGTGCGGTTCGCCACGCTGCAGACGCCGGTCTGGGCGGGGCTTTCGGCCGAAGGCCGGCTCTCCGACGTGGTGGTGTTCACCGACTCGGCGGCGCGCGGGCGGGGTCCCTTGGCGGAATCCTTCCAGCAGATCGTCGCCGACGAGCAGCGCCCGGTTCTGATCGCCCGGCCAGGCCTGCAGGTCGACGGCTGCGTGGTCGTCGCCTGGGACGGCGGCAAGGAGGCCTCGCGCGCGGCGCGCCTGGCGCTGCCTTTGCTGGAAAAGGCGGGCAGGGTGGCGATCGTCTACTCACCGAAAAGCGGCGGTCGCAACGTCGATCCGACGCGCCTGCAGGACTATTACGCTCAGCGCGGCCTGAAGGCCGATGTCGAGCTGTTGCCCACGACAGGCGACATCGGCCACGCCCTGCTCGACGCGGCGAAGCGGGAGAACGCCTGCCTGCTGGTCGCGGGCGCATTCGGCCATCCACGCCTTCAGGAGTTCATCTTTGGCGGAACGACCCGTACGCTGCTGAACTCCGACGGGCCGTCGCTGTTTCTTTCTCACTAGGCTCAGAGAGGTTGAACATGACCCTGTCGCGGATCGTCATGCGGCTCGCCCGCAACCCTGGCACGGAATTCGCCGGCGGCGACGACCACCGCGGCTATACCCTGACCGCGCCCCTGACCGCCGACGGCCACCTCGACGAGGGCGCGTTCGCCAAGGTGCGCGGCCAGTGCACGGTTCGCAGGTTCGCACCCGACGAGGATCCGGCCGACGGCCGCCTCAACCGCCGCGGCCCGCGCTGGTTCTTCGATTACGACGAGGATGACGTCGCCGACGACGAGCCGGTGCACCGCCTGGGCGAACACCGTTTCGCGGTCGGGGAATACGTCACCGTCACCGACGAGGACGGCCGGCCGCTGACCTACAAGGTGGTCGAGGTGCGCGCGGCGGGGGCTTAGAGCACGTCAGGGGAAAAGGGAGGGCGGTATCGCCGTCCGACGTGCTCTAAACTTTTGAATCGACGCTTCTTATCCGGATCGGATTGATTCAGCCCCCGGGCCGCACCACGTTCTCGCGCCGGGCCAGGAACGCCAGACGCTCGAACAGGTGGACGTCCTGCTCGTTCTTGAGCAGGGCGCCGTGCAGCGGCGGGATCAGCTTGGTCGGGTCGCTCTGACCGAGAACGTCGGCGTCGATGTCCTCGACCATCAGCAGCTTCAGCCAGTCGAGCAGCTCGGAGGTCGAGGGCTTCTTCTTAAGGCCAGGCACCTTGCGCATGTCGTAGAAGATGCGCAGCGCCTCGGCGACGAGCTTTTGCTTGATGCCCGGATAGTGCACCTCGACGATCTCGTTCATCGTCGTGGTGTCTGGGAACGAGATATAGTGGAAGAAGCAGCGGCGCAGGAAGGCGTCGGGCAGTTCCTTCTCGTTGTTCGAGGTGATCACCACGATCGGCCGGACGCGCGCTTTGATCGTCTCGTTGGTCTCGTAGACGTAGAACTCCATCCGATCGAGCTCCTGCAGGAGGTCGTTCGGGAATTCGATGTCGGCCTTGTCGATCTCGTCGATCAGCAGCACCGGGCGCTGCTCGCTGTCGAAGGCCTCCCAGAGCTTGCCTTTGCGGATGTAGTTGCGGACATCCTGGACGCGCTCGTCGCCGAGTTGGCTGTCGCGCAGCCGCGAGACGGCGTCGTACTCGTAAAGGCCCTGGACCGCCTTGGTGGTCGACTTGATGTGCCAGGTGATCAGGGGCGCGTTCAGCGCCTTGGCGATCTCTTCGGCCAGCACCGTCTTGCCGGTGCCGGGCTCGCCTTTGATCAGCAGCGGGCGCTCGAGCGCGATGGCGGCGTTGACCGCGACCTTAAGGTCGTTGGTGGCGACGTAGTTCTGCGTGCCTTCGAAACGCTGACTCATTCCGGCTCCCGGCAGGCCCGTGCGGCCCGCATTGAATTGACTGTTTCGGGAGCCGAAGACTAAAGCGCGCGAGCCGTGTTGCAAGCCGCGAGCGGAAAACTCCTCCGAGTTCTGCGAATGCGCCTCGAAATCTCCGGGTGCTAGCGGCCGTTCGGCTTGGCGCGGGTCTCGCCGTCGCGGACCTCGGAATAGCCCATCCGCTTCAGATCCTCGTCGCCGACGTTGCGGGCCGAGAAGTTGCTGAAGTCGTCCTCGCCGCCGGAGACTTCGTCGCGGTCGCGGACTTCGTCGAGGCCGTCGATTTCACTGGCCGACAACTGCTCCTCGTCGAATTCGGACCCGGGCTCGCCCCCGAGGCCGTCGAGCTCGTCCTCGTGTTCGGCGTCTGCGGCGCGATAGTCGAGCTCGTCGTCCTCTTCGAGTTCGTCTGGGTCGAAGTCGCGGTCGGGATCGAACTCGGCGGCGTCGAGCGCCAACTCCTCGTCGGGATCGCGGTCGCCTGCGCGGCTGGTGACGTCATAGACATCCGGCAGCTCTTCGAAGGTGCGCATGTCCTCGCCGATGGAAAGCGGCGACTCCCCGCCCAGCGCGACGTCGCCTTCGCCGCCGGCGGTCATGCTCTCGTCGAAGGTCTCCGCCTGGTCCTGCGGGTCGAAGTCGTTGTCGCTCTCGAAGCTCGTGCCGGGCATGGGAAAGGCTCCTGCGCTCGGGCGCAACACCGCGCCGTCGTGCAGATGAATTCGCCAGCCTCCGTCGGGTTCAGGCGTGCGCGTAGAAACCGTTCAGCGCTCGTCCGCGAAGTCCGCGAGCGCCGCGCCGACCCGACTCATTACCGGGCTCCAATCGCCGAACCGCTCCAGCGTGAAGACACGCGCATGCGGGTACCAGGGATAGCGATCCTGCTCGCCCAGCCGCGTCCAGGCGCCTCCGGTGGTGATCAGCCACGACGGCGCGCCGCACGCCGCGGCGATGTTGAAACTCGCGTTGGAGAAGCCGATCACCAGGTCCACTGCCGAGCAAAGCGCCGCGACCCCCTCTAGATCCTGCTTCAGATCGATCTCGGGCGGCTGCCAGATATCTACGCCGAACTGCGTCTTGGCGCGTTCGAGCTCGCTCTCGCAGTCGCCGTATTGCAGGTTGACGAAGGTCACCCCGGCCTGGCCGAGCACCGGACCCCAGGCGTCGAAGGCGGCAAAATAGCGGTGGCGGGCGTTCTTGCTGATCCCGCTTTTCCAGAGGATCCCGACCTTGCGGCCGGGAAGGGCGGCCAGCGCCTCACGCCAATGGGCGACGCGCGCCGGGTCGGGGCAGATGCTGGACGGCTGCTCCGGGAAATCCGCCACCGAGCGGCGGTAGCCGCGCAGCAGCGAGCCGATCGGCGTCCACAGGTCGACGTGCGAGATATCGACGTCGTTCAGGAGGCCGCGGGCGGGCCGCAGGCCGTGCGCGCCGGTAGCGTGAGGATGGACCTCGGCGTCAGGGAAGCCGCGCTGGAACAGGCCGACAAGCCGCGTCTCCACGGCAAGAACCAACCGACCTTCAGAACCGAGGTCGCGCTGCACGTCGCGCAGCGTATTGGCGAAAAGGATCTCGTCGCCCAACCCTTGCTCGCCCACGACGAGGAGAGTCTTGCCGCGGAGCGCGACGCCCGGCTCCCAGCGGGGTTGCCTGAAGACGAAGTAGGTGACGTCGGCGAAACTGGGGTGGCCGCGGGACTCGTAGTCGTCCCAGGCCTCGCCGAGGCGGCCGAGGCTGGCCAGCATGTTCGAGCGGGCCATCCGCATCATCTGGCGCTCGTCTTCCAGCCGCACCTGGCTGAGCGCCAGGTCGCAGGCGTCGAGCGCGGCCTGGGGCTCCTCAAGCATGAGCAGGCAGTTGCTGAGGTTGTAGCGCGCCTTGTTGAAGGCCTCGTCCAGGCGGACCGCTTCTTCGAAGAACACACGCGCGGTGGCGTAGTCGCCCTTCTCGGCGACCACCGAGCCCATGGTGTTCCACAACATCGCGTTCTCGGGCATCCCCAGCAATGCGGGCCGCAGGATCTCGATCGCCTCGTCGTAGCGCTGCTGCGACCTGACGGCGCAGGCCAGGTTGTTGATCGTCTCCGGATGGGTGGGATGGCGCGCCAGAAAGTGCCGGCACAGCTTCTCGGACTGCTGGTGCATTCCCAGCCGAAAGGCGAGGCGCGCGAGGTCCGCGGCGACCTCCGCATGATCGGGGATCAGCCGCAGCGCCGATTCATAGGCGCTGACCGAGGAGGCAAAGTCGCCCGCCTTCTCCCGAGCGATCGCGAGAACGTACCAGGCGAAGCCGTTCTCTTCGTCCTGCGCCAGCGCCTTCAGGCACCAGTCGGTGGCGCTCTTCGGGTCATCCGCGCGGACTGCGTCGACGGCGCGGCGGACCAAGGGGGCGGCGGCCAGCGCCTTGACCTCGGCCATGGCGGCGTTGAGGCGGGCCAGCGCATCGCGGGAGCCGGAGTGGCCGATTTCGTCGGCGATGCTGCGCGACGCCGCGTCTCCGGCCGGAAAAGGCCCTGCAAGCGCCTGGGCCGAGGCGGCGCTCGGCGGGCCTCTACGCGACATAGACTCAACCCCGATGGATGACCGCTCCTTGGTCGCGCGATCATGCTTAATCAAAGCTTAAGCCGTGGCGGCCGCGCACTTGTGCAAGGGCTCGTTAACAGTCGACCGCTAACCGTTGTGAAGTGCGCTGTAGCGAAGACAGGGCGACAATAGGCGTAGCGAATCGCGGGGCGGTTCGTATTCGTCGAAGGGGAGGCGGGATTGCCGCTAAAGTTGTCGCTGAGGCCGGGGGAGAAGTTCGTTCTCAATGGCGCGGTCGTACAGAATGGCGACCGCCGGGGCGTCCTGGTGCTCCAGAACAAGGCCTCGGTCCTTCGCGAGAAGGACATCATGCAGCAGGACGAAGCCAATACTCCTGCTCGTCGGATCTACTTCCCGGTCATGATGATGTACCTGGATGAAGCGAACGCCGAGCGTTATTACGATGAATTCGTGCGCAGAATGAGCGAGTTCATGGGCGTCATTCGAAATCCGAACGTCCTCGCCGACTGCGTCGATGTGTCTAAACACTGTATGGAGCGCGAGTACTACAAGGCGCTCATGTTGTGTCGAAAGCTTATCGAGTACGAAGACGAGAGGTTGGGCAATGTCCCTGCAAGCGTATCAGCAGGCAGCGACCCGGGCTGAGACCCCGCGGGAGACGGAGTACCGTCTCTTCGCGCAGGTCACCCTCGCGCTGATGGAGGCCGCCAAGTGCGAGCCGGCCGACATGCGCGGCCGGATCGATGCGCTCGATTGGAACCGGCGCGTGTGGTCGGTGCTGGGCACCGCTTGCGCCGACCCCGACAACGCCCTGCCTGAAGGCCTTCGCGCATCCATCATCTCGCTCAGCATCTGGGTGGGCAAGCACACCAGCGCGGTCATTCGCCGCCGCGAGGAGATCGAGCCCTTGATCGAGGTCAATCGGATGATCATGCAGGGGCTTCGCGGCGATGGAGGCCAGGCCGCAGCCGCCTGAACGGGGCATCGTGCAGCGTGACATAACGCCACGCTCGTAGGCTTAGACTTTCACGTCCTGCGCGATCGTCTTCGCCATCCGGATCCGGCAGATGAGCCCATCTGGCTGATAGTGCAGGGTGGTGGGTCCTCCCAATTCGCGCGGGAGGCTGCGCTCCAGCAGCCGCGAGCCGAACCCCTTGCGCACCGGCGGGGCCACGGTCGGGCCGCCGTATTCCCGCCAGACGACCTCCAACTGCGTCGCCTCGGGGTTCCATGACCAGCCGAGATCAACCCCGCCCTTAATGACGGAGAGGGCTCCATACTTCGTCGCGTTGGTGGCCAGTTCGTGGAACGCCAGACTGAGCGCCACCGCCACTTCGGGCCGCACCCAGACCTGAGGCCCGCTCAACTGCACGCGCCGCGGCGCGTCCATGGCGAAGGGGTGGGTGCTCCGCTCGGCCACATCGGCCAGCGTCGCCCCCTCCCAGTGCCGCTCGGTGAGCAGGTTGTGTGTGGCCGAAAGCCCGAGCAGCCGTCCCTCCAGGCGGGAGAGGGCGTCCTCGGGGTCGACCGAGCCGCGCAAAGTCTGGGCGGCGAACGATTGCACCGTCGCCAGGGTGTTCTTCACCCGATGATTCAGTTCATTGACGAGCAGCTTCAGGTGCTCGGCCTGGGCCTTCTCGAGGGCTTCCGCCGCCTTCTGCTCGGTTATGTCCTGGATGATCCAGATGAAGTAGCGGGGCTCGCCGAGTGGCGAGCGGACCAGCGAGGCGGTCAGGTTCACCCAGACGAAGCCGCCGGCCTTGCGAAGGTAGCGCTTGGCCGTCGAATAGGTCTGGATCTTGCCGGCGATGAGGGCGCTGGCCTGGCCAAGGCCTCCGGACAGATCCTCGACGTGGGTGATGTCGCCGACGGTTCGCTGCAGGAGCTCCTCGCCGCCGAACCCCGTGATCTGGCAAAAGCGCTCGTTGACTTCCAGGAAACGCCCGTCGGGCGAGACCCGCGCGACACCTACCGCGGCTTGATCGAACACGGCGCGGTACCGCGCTTCGGCGGTTTCGGCCGCCAGCCGCGCTTCGGCCAGCGGGGTGAGCTGGGCGACCGAAATCGCCAGGCCCGAGGCGTCGGCGAGGGTTTGCAACAAGTCGAGCTCGTGCGGCTCGATCACACGGATTTCCGACCAGTAGGCGCCGATGGCGGCGAACGACTGCCCGCTGCGGCGAACCGGCGCCATGGCCAAGCTGCGCACGAAGGTCGGCCGGTAGGCCTCGTGCGGGATCCGCGTGTCTTCGTAGATATCGGGGATGGCGACCGACTCGCCGTGGATCATGCACCAGCCCGAAATGCACGCGCTCATCGGGAAACTGCGCCCCTTCCAGAGCGGCGAGATCGCCCGCTCGTCGGCGTAGTTGCAGAGGTCGCCGTCGCGCAGGACGAAGGTCGCGCCGTCGGCGTACAGCAAGCTGCGAACCGCCTCGGTCACGATCTCCATCGTCTTACGCAGGCTGGGCGCGGTCGCCAGCTGTCGGATCACGCCGACCAGGCCCGCCGCCGCGTGGTCGTTCATGGCGCGCGCCGGCGCAGACAGCCGACTTCGGTTCTCCTGCGCTCCAGGCGTCGACACCCCACTCCGTCCCCCCGCAACCTGTAAGGGTAGTTTTCAAGAATGCGCTGTCGCAAGCAAGGCCCTGGATGACCTGCGCGACACCTTCGCCGACGCTCGCTTATTCCACGATCATCCGCCCGGCAGCATATGCCGCTCGGCAGAGCTGATCCATCTCACGACTCTGCGATGAGATCGTGGGCGTCAATAAAATATCAGGTAAAACAACTAGAAGGGTCGTTTACCATAAATGGCCCAAGGGTTGCGTGGTGTCGCTCGGCGAAAAACCGCCCGCCAGCAAAAGTTGGCCGAACCCCTCCAGAATGGATGCGAAGCGATGCTGAACAATTCAGTGAACACGAACGTGGGCGCCATGGTGGCGCTCCAAAACCTCAATGCGACCAACAGGGAGCTGTCCGACACTCAGACACGCATCAACACCGGCATGAAGGTGGCGAGTGCGAAGGACAACGGCGCCATTTGGGCAATCGCTCAGAATCAGAGGGCCACGTCGCAGTCGCTGAACGCCGTGATGGAATCGCTTCAGAGGGGCCAATCGGCCGTCGACGTGGCGCTTTCTGCGGGGGAGTCCGTTTCTGACCTTCTCCTTCAGATGAAGGCGAAGGCCTTGGCGGCCTCGGACCTCACGCTGGATTCGAACAGTCGCACCGCGCTCAACGAGGATTTCCTCACGTTGCGTGACCAGATCAGCAAGGCTGTGAACAACGCCGAGTTCAACGGCGCGAACATGCTGAAGGGGACTAACCCGACAGACATTCAGGCCTTGGCGAACGCGGATGGGACCGCTCACATCACTGTGACGGCCCAACCGATGGATCTGGGAACCGGTGCGCTGGCCGGCCTCAACCCGACCGATTCGATCGGTACGGCGACGTTGGCGGGATCGATGATCGCGGTGATCAACCAGTCGATCATCAATGTCTCGACGGCCTTGTCGTCACTCGGCACGGGATCGAAGGCGCTGCAGTCGCACCTGACCTTCATCGGGAAGCTGCAGGACACGGTCGATGCGGGTATCGGCAATCTGGTGGACGCCGACCTGGCGAAGGAAAGCGCGAAGCTCCAGGCTCTGCAGACAAAGCAGCAGCTCGGGATCCAGGCGCTGTCGATCGCCAATCAGGCGCCGCAGAGCATCATCTCCCTGTTCAAATGAAGTTGACGTCGCCGCCGGGCGGTTCGAAGGGATCGCCCGGCTTTTTCTTGCATCGAGATCGGCAATTTTTGCCGCAAGAGCTGGGCAAAAAACTCCGGCGCCGTGCGAGACTCGGCAAATTCTGCCGATCCAAATCGTCGCTAACAGACCTATAACGTCGTAATTTCAGGAACTTGAGGCGCTTCGGCAAAGTCTGCCGGGTTGGCGCCCGCCTTGCTGCAAGGGTTGCCGGGCAAAAAGCCCCCGGCGGCAAAATTGCGCCGGTTCCCTGAAAGGAAACTACGATGGTGAATAGCGTCAATACCAACGTCGGCGCCATGGTCGCGCTGCAGAATCTCAACTCGACCAACTCGCAACTCGCCACCACCCAGAGCCGGATCAACACCGGTCTGAAGGTGGCCAGCGCCAAGGATAACGGCGCCGTCTGGGCCATCGCCCAGAACCAACGCGCGACCTCCCAGTCCCTGGATGCGGTGAAGGACTCGCTGCAACGTGGTCAATCGACCGTCGACGTGGCGCTCGCCGGCGGCGAATCGGTCTCGGACCTGCTGCTGCAGATGAAGTCGAAGGCGCTGGCCGCTTCCGACACCACTCTGGACACCAACAGCCGCATTGCGCTCAACGACGACTTCAAGTCGCTGCGCGACCAGATCCAGAAGGCGGTCGACAACGCCGAGTTCAACGGCACCAACATGCTCAAGAACGGCGGCACGGACGTCCAGGCGCTGGCTAACGCCGATGGCACCGCCCACATCACTGTGGCGGCGCAGGACATGTCGCTCGGCAACGGCGCGCTTTCGGGCCTCGCCGCAACGGCGTCGATCGGCACCGAGACCCTGGCGGCTACTATGATCGCCACGGTCAACACGGCGATCACCAACGTCTCGACCGCGCTCTCGAAGCTCGGCACCGGTTCGAAGGCGCTGGCCTCGCACCAGACGTTCGTTGGCAAGCTGCAGGACAGCATCGACGCCGGCGTGGGCAACCTCGTCGACGCCGACCTGGCGAAGGAAAGCGCGAAGCTGCAGGCCCTGCAGACCAAGCAACAGCTTGGCATCCAGGCCCTGTCGATCGCGAACCAGTCTTCGTCGAGTCTGCTTAGCCTCTTCCGCTAAGGCCAAGGGCCGCGCGCGTCCTCCGGGCGCGCGAGCGGCGGCGGAAGGCGATCCCTTCCGCCGCCCACGCCCACCCCGGAGCGCTGACGCCAGCCGTCGGCGAAACCTGACATGCAGAACAAGGTCGTACCCTTCGCAGCCACGCCAGATCCAACCTACGGCCAGCCCCCGAACGGCAAGGCGCCCGCAGCGGCGTCCCGCACCGAGGAGGGGATCGCCGCATCGGATGAAGCTGAGTTGCGACTTGTGATCGAAGAGGATGAGGCCAGCGGGGCTTACGTCTACAAGACGGTCAACCGGCGAACCGGCGAAGTCGTCCAGCAACTGCCTCGCGAAGAGGTGCTCAAGCTGGCCCGGCACGTCGACTACCACGCCGGCGGAGTGATCCGCACCAAGGCCTGATCCGCGCTTCGACCGTAGCGTTATGGTTAAGAAAACCGCCCCGGGAAGCCGGCGGTGGCGCTCGTCGTTAACTTCTCGGTTACCATAAGATTCCTAGCCTCCTCGAAGCCCCAACGACTCGGTCGAAGCGAGTCGGGCTCAGGACGACTAGGAGAATCCGAAATGTCGATCAGCGTGCACACCAACAAATCTGCGCTGGTGGCGCTGCAGAACCTGAACCAGACCAACGACGAGATGGGCACGGTCCAGAGCCACATTAACACTGGCCTGAAGATCGCGAACGCCCGGGACAACGCCGCCGTCTGGTCCATCGCTCAGAACCAGCGCGCCGACATCGGCGCGCTCGGTGCGGTGAAGATGAGCCTCGATCGGGCGAGCTCGATCGCCGAGGTCTCGATGACCGCCGGCGAGTCGGTCTCGGACCTGCTGGTTCAGCTGAAGGAAAAAGTCGTCGCGGCGATGGACACCTCCATCGACTCCGCGTCGCGCACCGCGCTCGACTCCGAGTTCAAGTCGATCCTGAGGCAGATCTCGCAAGTCACGGATAACTCGGCGTTCGACGGCGCGAACTTGCTGAACGGCCTGAACGGATCTGGCGCCACGAACATCCAGTTCCTGGCGAACGCCTCGGCCAGCTCGTACATCACGCTGTCGGCCCAGGACATGACGCTGGGCGGGACGATCATCACCATCCCGTCGACCACGTCGCTGGCGAGCGTGACGCTGGCGAGCGACACCCTGACCCTGCTCAACCAGTCGATCCTCAACGTCAACCAGGCGCTGGGCTACCTGGGCTCGCAGGCGAAGCAGATCTCGTCTCACAGCGAGTTCGTCGGCAAGCTCACCGACACGCTGCAAACCGGGGTGGGCAACCTGGTGGACGCCGACCTGGCGAAGGAAAGCGCGCACCTGCAGGCCTTGCAGGTTCAGCAGCAGCTCGGCACCCAGGCGCTGTCGATCGCCAACCAGGCGCCGCAAATGATCCTGCAGCTCTTCAAGAGCTGATGAGCGCCGCATTTTGACGCCGCGTTAACGCGGTGGAAGGCGCCACACGGCTAAGTTTACTGCTGGGGGCAAACGCCCGCGGAGCGGCTTTCGGTGGTCATCAGTTTCGATACCAGCCTGCTGACGAGCTACTACCAGGCCAAGGCGGGCCTGGTGGGCGGCTCGTCGTCGTCAGGCTCCGGGTCGAAGCCGAAGGTCGCGCCGACGCCGCCGTGGACCACCCAACCGACCGCCAAGGATGCGAGCGCCGCCGTCACGTCGGCGCTGGCGGGCCACAAGATCATCGACGAGGACGCGGCCAAGCTCGACCTCTCCGGCGCGAGCGCGGACTACAAGAAGCTGTTCGCACTCTACCAGGGCCTGGGCACGCTCAGCGACATCGCCTCCCGGTGGAAGGAAAGCGGCGTCACCAGCGGCGAGAAGACCCGGCTACAGATCACCTTCGCTAAGGGCATGAGCGAGCTGCAGAGCTATTTGAGCTCCGCCGACTTCGACAAGCTGCGGCTGGTGGAAGGTACGGTGAACACCGTGCAGAAGTCGGCTCTCACCGTGCAGAAGCCGTCGAGCGTCTATGTGACCTCGCCGCTCACCTCTTCCACCGATGGCTCTATCCCGGCCTTCGAAGGAGATGTGAAGTTCAACATCCAGGTCGAGCGGGTGAACCAGACGTTCGACGTCGCGATCGACCTGTCGCAGATGCCCGACCAGACGCGGAGCATCGCCAACGTCGTCAACTACATCAACGACCAGCTCAAGGCGGCCGGTGTGGAGACCCGCTTCGGCACCAGCCGCATTCCCGGCGAGCCGAAGCAGATCAAGGCGGGATCGCAGACGATCACCTTGCCGGCCGGGCCGGATCAGTGGGCCCTGAAGGTCACGGCGGGCACGTCGGAGACGGTCAAATTCTCGGCTCCGGAAACCGCCGGCGCGGTCTATCTCGCCCAGCAGGTCGGTGACGCCGATCCGGACCACGACAGCAAAACCAACGACGGCACGGTCCAGCAGCAGCTGCTGAAATTCCAGACCGACACCGATCAGGTCGGCGCGCCGCCGCAAACCTCCGGCCAGGCGAACTGGGTGGATGGCCGCGTCTTCGCCAAGGGGCTGGACCGTTCGGTGACCGCGGTCCGCGCGCAGACGGTCGGGCCGGACGGCGCGGTCTACATGCTTGCGGAGGTCAACGGGAAGGTCGACGGCCAGGCCATCAAGGGCCAGCAGGACGTCGCCCTGATCAAGTACGACGCGGCCGGCAACCTGATCTACACCCGCACCCTCGGTGCGGCGGACACCGCCAGCGGCCTCAGCCTCGCCGTCGCCGCGGACGGCAAGGTGGCCATCGCCGGCTCGGTGAGCGGCGGCCTGTCCGGCGCGACGGAGGGGGCGCTCAATTCCGGAACGACCGGCGCTTACGCCGGCCAGGCGGACAGCTTCGTCACCTTGTTCGACGACGACGGGGAGGAAGTCTGGACCCAGCGGCGCGGCGCCCGGCAGGACGACCAGGTCAATCAGGTGGCGTTCGGAGACGACGGCACGGTCTACGTCGCGGGCCAAGCGAAGTCCGCCATGCCGGGAGGCGGCGCGGCCGTCGGCGGCCTGGATGGCTACATCGAGGCGTTCGCGACCGGCGCGACGGGCAAGGTCTCGACGCTCTTCACGCAGACGTTCGGGACCTCCGGCAACGACAAGCCGAAGGGCTTGGTGGTCGACGGTTCCTCGCTCGTGGTGGCGAGCAACGAGGACGGCCACGCGGTGCTCCGCCGCTTCGACATTTCCAGCGGCGCGCCGGTCGAGTCGGCCTCGCGCGATCTCGGCGACCTGCAGGGGGGGGACATCGTGGGCCTGGCCATCGATGGCGACGGCCGCCTGGCGGTCGCAGGCTCGACCGCCAACGGGCAACTCGACGTCGCCGGCCTGACGCGTGCGGCGTCTGGCGGGTCTGACGCCTTCATCGCTCGCATCGACGCCGGTCTTGCGGCGAGCGCCGGCGAGCACCTGGCCTATTATGGCGGCTCGGGCGACGACAAGGCGACCGCCATGGCCATGGCCGACGGCCAGGTCTGGATCACCGGAACGACAACGAGCGCCGAGCTGCCGGATCAGCCGAAGGTCGGGACCCAGGATGGCTTCCTGGCGAAGATCGATGCGGACGCCGGCGCGGTGGACTGGTCGCGCCGCTTCACGGGGGCTTCAAATAAGGCCGCGCCCACCGCGCTCGCCGTCGCGCCGCAAGGCGCAAGCGTGCTCGACCGACTGGGCCTGCCGACCGGCGAGCTTACAGTCGACGGATCGCAGCAGATCACCGCCCAGAGCGCGATCCGCGCGGGCGACCAGTTCACCATCGCCGTCGGCAATCTGCCGCCGAAGACGGTGACGATCGAGGCGAACGACACCTTCGATACGCTGGCGCTGAAGATCAAACGGGCGTCGGGCTTCGCGGCCAAGGTCTCTGTGGCGAGCACCCTGGACGGCGGACGCCAGCTGAAGATCGAGCCTGCCAACAGCACGAGCCTGCTCACTATCGGGCGCGTCAAGGGCGACACCGATGCCCTCGGCGAACTCGGCGTCGTCGAAGGCGTCGTCGGGGCGACCCGCTCCGACAAGGACGGCAAGTCCGTACCGGCCGACGGTAAGGCCCAGCTCTACGGCCTAGGCCTCGAATCCACGCTGAACATCGACAACGCCGACCAGGTGGGCCACGCCCTGGCCGAGCTTGCCGCTGCGCAGGATGCGATCCGCAAGGCCTACAAGGACCTTGTGGCGGCGGCGACGCCGAAGTCCGCGCAGACCGCTGCGGCGGCGGCCGCGGCGGCGGGCGGGAAGGTGCCCGCCTACATGACCGCGCAGATCGCCAACTACCAGGCCGCCCTTGACCGCCTGACCGGCGGAAGTAGCAGCTCCGGCACGGACTCGACGACCAGCCTGTTCGGCCTTTGATGGTTGAAACCGGAGCGCGCGCGGTCTAGCGGAGCGCATGCTATTCGCCGAGCCCCGTGTGCGGCTCGCCCTGGCAGGCGCCCTGGCGGCGCTCGTGGCGGGCGGTCTGATCGCGTACCTCATCAACGGTCGTCACCGCGGTGAACGCACGGCTTCGCCGCCGGCGTCGCAGGCGGGGTTGGTGATCGATCCTTCCGGAACTGCGAGCCTCGGCCAGATCGACGCGGCCAAGCCGCTGCGCTGCTTCGTCGACGGCAAGCTGGCGGGCGAGCTCAGCCTGAAGGATTGCGCGGAGCGCAATGGGGTGGCGACCGACGCGCTCGACGTCGGCGTCGATCCCGCGGGCGCCTTGACCGGTGGGCGGCCCGGCGCGCTGAAGGTCACGCCGCTCTCGCCGACGCCGTCCGTCGCGGCGACGCAGCCGGCAATCGCCGCGGCTCAGCCGACGAACGCATGCTGGCGCTATGCCGACAAGAGTTGGCGGAAGCTTCCCAGCGACACGACCTTGGGGGGGTGCACGCAGGCACTTTTCGGCGGGCGCTGCGAGGCGCCGGGCGGCGCGAGCTACGGGCGCTGGGGCCAGCAGACTCTCCGCCTCGTCCCGGGCAAGGTGGAGATCTCTGCCGACAACCACACCTTCCGCACGCTGGCGGAGCAGGGGACCGCCTGCAGCATAGCCAGCATCGGCGGCTAGAGCCGCCCTCGCGCCGGCAGGCCCAGCCGTGTAGGTTCCCCGGCATGATCAGCCTGCGTCCCGCCGCTTTCGCTCTCACCGCTTTGGCTCTGACGGGAGCGCTCGCCGGCTGCAGCAAGAAGCCGACGCCGCCCGGCACCGCGGGCGTCTGCTACCACGTCACCTTCAAGCCCGGCGGCGAACTGATCTACAACAAGCTGGTCAACGCCCCGAACCTGGAGACCTGCGCCGCCAACCTGGAGGCGATGCGGATCAAGTTCCTGACTTTGGGCGGCAGTGCCCAGGAGATCCTGGGCGCCTATCAGAGCAACTACATCTTCATTCAGCGCGCAGGCGTATTCGCCAGCACTTCGCTGGACGGCCCGCGCTACATCGCCCTGGTGCGCACCGGCGACGGGCGGCTGGCGATCCCGGGAGCCATGCCGCAGCCGCAGTGAGGCCGCGACGATCTGGGCCGATTTGGCTGTGGATGGCGCGGGAACAAACGCGGAACATTAACTTGCGCCGGCGTCCGTGAGCGGATAGCGTGTCCGGCTTGGGCCGAACGCCCGCAACCACGGAAAGCTAGGACATCGACATGGCGGGCAGCGTCAACAAGGTGATCCTGATTGGCAACCTCGGCGCCGATCCGGAAATCCGCACCCTGAATTCGGGCGACCGCGTCGCCAACCTGCGCATCGCGACCTCGGAGGCCTGGCGGGACCGGGGCTCGGGTGAGCGTCGCGAGCGTACCGAATGGCACCGCGTGGTGATCTTCAACGACAACCTCGTGAAGGTGGCCGAGAACTACCTGCGCAAGGGTTCGAAAGTCTATCTCGAGGGGGCGATTCAGACCCGCAAGTGGACCGATCAGTCCGGCCAGGAGAAGTTTTCCACCGAGGTGGTGCTGCAGAAGTTCCGCGGCGAGCTCACGATGCTCGACGGGCGCGGCGAGGGCGGTGGTGACCGCGACGAGGGCGGCTATGGCGGCGGCTTCTCCTCCTCTTCCGGCCCGCGGCAGCAGAGCTCCGGCCCGCGCGAGGACTTCTCGGCCGACCTCGACGACGAGATCCCCTTCTAGGCGCCGGGTGCTGGCGAAGCTGTTTTTCTCCCGTCGCGGGATCGGAACTGGAGCTTCGCCATTTTCCCAGATGGGCCCGCGCATCAGCGCGCTGAGGCCCCTAGGGGCCACGGATGGAACACCTCAATCACCTCCTATGCGCGCTTCCCGAGGATGTGCGGCGTAAGCTGAGCCGGCGCACAACGCTCGTCACGCTGAACGTTGGCGAAACGCTGCAGGCGCAAGGCGAACCTGAATCGCACTGGTATTTCGTGGAGTCGGGCCTCGTCTCGCTGGCTCGTATTCAAGACAACGGCGATCGCCTGGAGGCGGGGCTGGTCGGTCGGGAGGGGATGGTCGGAAGCCTGACCGGGCAGGGACAGGCCTTCACCGAGGCTACGGTCGAGATCGCCGGGCGCGCGGTTCGGATCAAGGCTTCGGCGATGCAGGCGCTGATGGGCGACGATCCTGACGTGCGCGAAGTTCTGACTCGCTATCAGCAATTCCAGTTGGAGGAAGCGCAACTGAACGCCGCCTGCAATGCGAGCCATACTATCGACGAGCGTCTCGCGAAGTGGCTGCTCCGATGCTTAGATCGGGTCGACGGGCTGCAGCTCGAACTCACCCAGGAGTTCGTCGCCGAGATGCTGGGCGTTCAACGCACGACGGTGACGGCGTCGCTCCAGCGCCTGGCGGCCAAAGACGTGCTGCGAACCGGCCGTGGCGTGATCGAAGTGCTCTGCCGCAAACGCTTGCTGGCCCAGAGCTGCGAGTGCTACGGCCACGCGGCCGAACGCCTGCCGGAACTGGGCTTCCCCGAAGTCGCCGACGAGAGCGCCTGCGCGGCCTAATCGCCAGGATCGGGCGCGGAACGCGGTTCGATCGCCTCGCGCGCCGCTTCGGCCAGACGGCGCGCCGTCAACTCCGCGGCCTCCGGCGTCATCGATACGGCGACGCCGTTAGGCCCATCCTGAACGACCTCGCCGTCGATCACGACGACTCGCCCGGGCCGGCTTTCAACTGGACGTGGCATGCCAACAGAACACGTTGCGAATCCGCAGGTTCCGCGTGCGACCTATTCGATCAGTCCAGGAGCGCGTTGGGCCTGCGCCGTCAGTTTGGGCGACGCTCGCGCCGGAACCTTATGAGATTTCGATACTTTCGTTTATGATTGCCGCCCCAACCGGCGATGCCGCCTCTGATTTTTGGGCGGGGCATCAAGGGGATGACGGGTTGCCGTCCCCCTCGGTTGGGGAACCCAGACGTGCAATACGAACTGAAGACGGGCGCCCGGCCCGGCCCGGGAGGCGCCCATCCTGCGTCGCCTGGAAGCTTCCCACGCCCAGCAGAACGACAACATGATGACCGTCGAGCAATTGAACTCGGGACCTCATCCGGGGTCTTTCATGCACAACGGCGGCGGCGGCGGCTCGAGCTGACGCGCGCCCTCGCCGGGTAGCTCGGCGCCCTATAGCACCAGGAACATGGCGACGGCGGCGACGGCCATGACGACGGTGGCCAGCCAGCCGAAAACCTTGAGCGGCAGATCGACCGTGAAGCGACCCATCTGTTCGTGGCGGCTGGCCACGAACATCGCGGCCACCATCATCGGCACGGCGATCACGCCGTTGACGACGGCGCTCCAGAACAACGCCTTCATCGGGTCGAGCGGAGACCAGTCGATCGCCACGCCCAGCACCGTCGCCGCGCCGATCACGCTGTAGAAACCGACCGCTTCCCAGGGCTTGTGCTCCAGCCCGCAGCGCCAGCCGCGGGTTTCGCCTACCGCATAGGCGGCCGATCCCGCCAGGACGGGGAGCGCCAACAGCCCGGTGCCGATGATGCCGAGGCTGAACAGCCCAAAGGCGAAGGGGCCGGCGACGGGTTTCAGCGCGTTGGCGGCGTCGGCGGCGCTCTGAATGTCGGTCTTGCCGGCTGCATGCAGGGTCGCGGCGGTGCCGATCATGATGGAAAGCGCGATGAGGTTGGAAACCGCCATGCCGAAGAAGGTGTCGATGCGCATGCGCTGGAATTCCTTGCGGGCTTGCCGCGGCGCGCGCTTCAGCGGTTCGGCCTCCGGGTCCTGCTTGACCTCCTCGACCTCCTGCGCCGTCTGCCAGAAGAACAGGTAGGGGCTGATGGTCGTGCCGAAGATCGCGACGATGGTCGTGATGGTCTCGCGATTGAGGGGGACGCGCGGCCAGACCAAGCCAAGCCCCGCCGCCTTCCAATCGACCTGCACCATCAGCAAAAGCGCTGGATAGGCGAACAGCGCCAGCGTGAGCCACTTCAGAAACCGGACGTAGCGGCGGTACGGCACGAACAGCTGCAAGGTGAGGGACAAGAGCGCGAAGGCGATCGTGAAGACGTGATGTCCACGCCCGACGACGAGTTCGGCGGCTGCACCCATCGCGGCGATGTCAGCGCCGACGTTGACCGTGTTGGCCAGGAAAAGGAGCGCGACCAGCGCCGTCACGAGCCAAGCCGGCATGACCGCGCGAAGATTGCGAGCGAGCCCGCGCCCGGTGACGCGGCCAATGTTCGCGCTGACCAACTGGATGGCCGTCATCAGCGGATAGGTGAGGACCAGCGTCCAGAGCAGGCCGTAGCCGAACTGCGCGCCCGCCTGCGAGTAGGTCGCGATGCCGCTGGGGTCGTCGTCCGCGGCGCCGGTGACCAGACCCGGTCCGAGTTGCTCGAACAGCGCGATCGATCGTGCGCGGCGACGAAGCGACTGGGGCATCGACTTCCCTGGCTTGGGTGCGGCCATGGAAACGCAGACGGTGGGCGCGGGTTCGATAAAGGTCTTGGCCGCCGCAGACGGGCGCCAGGCTTAGAACTCCGCGTCGAGTTCTTCGACTTCGTCGGGTTCGGCCAGGGCTTCGTCCTTCCAGGCTTTCATGTCCCCCAGCGCTAGGATCCGGTCGCAATAGGCCTCGCTGACAGGGTCGAGTTTCACGTCGTAGGTCGCAAACCGCGTGCAGACCGGCGCGTACATGGCGTCGGCCGCCGTCAGCTCACCGAACATGTAGGGCCCGCCCGAGCGGCTCAGCGCATCGCGCCAGATCGCGGTGACGCGATCGATGTCCGATTGGGCCCCCGCCCAGATCCGGAAGCCCGGGTGCCTCGCCTTGAGGTTCATCGGCAAGGCGGCGCGTAGGTTGGCGAAGCCGGAATGCATCTCGCCGCTGATCGAGCGGCACAGTGCACGCGCCTGCCACTCCTTCGGGAACAGGCCGGCCTCCGGCAGCATCTCGTGCAGGAACTCGGCGATCGACAGGGTGTCCCACACCTTCACCCCGTCGTAAGCGAGGCAGGGCGTCAGGAACGACGGCGAGAGCAGCAGCAGTTCCGCGCGGGCGTCGGCGTCGTCCACCGGCAGCTTCACCGTCTGGAACTCGAGCCCGGCGAAGCGGCAGAGCAGCCAGCCGCGCAGCGACCATGAGGAATAGTTGCGGCTGCTGATGGTAAGCGACGCCTGCGGCATGGATTGCGATCCTCCTCAGCAGCAAGCCTAAGGAGAAGGGGCCGCGCGGTCGTGATGACCGGCGGTCGTCGAGGGTGACGCGGCCGCAGCGCCCAGTTTTCGGGCGCGATCGACCCCGTGGCGCCCGCAGACAGGCAATCCGCAGGGCGGACCGCCGCATCCTGGCATGGCTTTGGCACAGCTCAGCCTTCAGGGCCGAGATTGTCCCGGCCCGAACGGAGGGGCCGCGCATGCACTATCGGGCCTTTCAAGCCCACTGCGACCTGTTGGCGCCGGCGAGACTCGCCGCGGGCTTCGCCAACGGCGCGCTGAGCCTGGGGCCGGCGTGGCTTCGCCAGCTGCCGGGCGTGGCGCAGACTTCGGCGGGGCTGGAGTTGCTCTCCCGCGCTGGCCTGACGAACGAGCGGCCGGACTACGGATTCGGCGTGATCGATACGCCAAGCGGCGAGTTCGCGGTGAGCGAGCAGGTGGTGGCCGCCACGCCGTTCGGCGATCTCGTGCGGTTCGCGAAGGCGGGGGCGCCGGAGCAGCCGCGAGTGCTGGTGGTCGCACCACTGTCGGGCCACTTCGCGACTCTGCTGCGCAACACGGTCGAGACCCTGTTGCCGGAACACGACGTCTACATCACCGACTGGCGCAACGCGCGTGAAGTCCCGGTCGACGCCGGCGCCTTCGGCTTCGATGAATACGTCGAGCACGTGATCGCTTTCCTGGAGGCGATGGGGCCGGGGTCCCACTTGCTGTCGGTTTGCCAGCCTTGCGCGCATGCGCTCGCCGCGGTCGCGATCATGGCGGAGGACGACAATCCCGCGACCCCGCTCAGCATGACGCTGATGGCCGGGCCGGTGGACACTCGCATCAACCCGACCCGGGTCAACGAACTGGCTGAAAGCCGGCCGATCGAGTGGTTCGAGAAGAACCTGATTGACAGCGTGCCCGCCCGCTACGCCGGCGCCGGACGCCGGGTCTATCCGGGCTTCGTCCAGCTCACCGCCTTCGTGCTGATGAACTTGGGCCGCCACGTGGATGCCCACGTGGACATGTTCACCCACCTGGCGGTCGGCCGCGAGACCGAGGCCGAGCGGCTGAAGATCTTCTACGACGAGTATTTCGCGGTCCTCGACCTAACGGCGGAGTTCTATCTGGAGACGGTTTCTCGCGTCTTCCAGCAGCACCTGCTGCCAAAGGGCCAGCTGGTCTGGCGCAACCGCCGTGTCGACCCGGGCGCGATCCGCCGCACGGCGCTGCTCACCGTCGAGGGAGAGCGCGACGACATCTGCTCCGTCGGTCAGACGATGGCGGCCCACACCCTCTGCCGCAGCATCTTCCAGAACCGCAAGCGCCACCACCTGCAGCCGGGCGTCGGCCACTATGGCGTGTTCAGCGGCGGCAAATGGGCGAACCAGATCTATCCGGTCGTGCGCAACGTCATCGGCGTGGCGAGCTGAGCGCTCGTCGACAACTTTGAATAACTTCGCTCCCTGAATCGAGCGGGTGGGGTAAGGTTCTGCGCGCGGTCGGCGACTGGCTGCGCGTAATGGTGGAAAACCTGTGCGGCTCCGCTTGACGGAGCGCCGTGTGAACCCCTTCCAATGGCGGATCGGTTAGCGCGCGAAGCACCGCAGAGGAAAGCGAAGCTTCGTCGCTTATTTCGGTTTCGGCTGTGGGGGACGTGGGTGGTGACGAGCCGGGGGGCGCCGTGTCGGATTGCCGTTGGCTCGCGTTCGTGGCGGCGACGAGGGTCTGAGCGATGATCGCCAAGCCCGACGTTCCGTCCTTCCGTCAGCTCGTCGAGTCGGTCGGCGACTTCGCCATCTACATGCTCGATCCCCAGGGGCGCGTGGTCAGCTGGAATCCGGCCGCCGCGCGCATCAAGGGCTGGCGCGCCGAAGAGATCGAAGGGCGGTCCTTCGACCGCTTCTTCACTGCAGAGGACCTACGCGAGGGCGTCCCGGATCGGATTCTGGCGCGGGCGCGTGAGCGCGGGCAGACCTCGTCCGAGGGCTGGCGGGTCCGGAAGGACGGCAGCCGTTTCTGGGCGCTGGCCTCGACGCATGCAATCCGCGGGGAAGGCGGCGAGCTGATCGGCTTCGCCAAGATCACCCGCGACATGACCGAGAGCTGGACGGCGCAGCAGGAACTGATCGAGAGCGAGCGCCGCTTCCGTCTTCTGGTCGAAGGCGTGGTCGACTACGCCATCTACATGCTCGACGTGGACGGCGTGGTGGTGAACTGGAACCGCGGCGCCGAGCGCGCCAAGGGCTACCGCGCCGAGGAGATCATCGGCCGGCATTTCAGCATTTTCTACACCGATGAGGATCGCAGGGCGGGGGCGCCGCGACGCGCGCTGGATCAGGCCCTGCGCGAGGGCCACTGGGAGCACGAGGGCTGGCGCGTCCGCAAGGACGGCGGCCGCTTCTGGGCCACGGCGGCGATCGACCCGATCCACGACGACGAGGGCCGGCATATCGGGTTCGCCAAGATCACTCGCGACATTTCGGAGCGGAAGGCGGCGCAGGAGGCGCTGGCCCATAGCGAGCGGCAGTTCCGCACCTTCGTCGCGGGCGTGCTGGACTACGCGCTGATCATGGTCGACCCGGACGGCGTGATCACCAACTGGAACGCCGGCGCCGAGCACATCAAGGGTTACACGGCCGACGAGGCGATCGGTCGGCACATGAGCCTGTTCTACACCGAAGCCGACCGCGCCGGGGGCGCGCCGGAGCGGGCGCTGCAGACCGCCGCGGAACAGGGCCGCTACGAGGCGGAAGCCTGGCGCATGCGCAAGGACGGCAGCCTGTTCTTCGCCAACGTGGTGCTCGACGCGATCTACGACGAAACCCGCAAGCTGATCGGCTTCGCCAAGATCACTCGCGACATCACCGAGCGCCGCAACAGTCAGATCGAGTTGCAGCGTGCGCACGAAAAACTCGCCCAGGCCCAGAAGCTGGAAGCCATCGGTCAGCTGACCGGCGGCGTCGCCCATGACTTCAACAACCTGCTGATGGTGATCGGCGGCCAGGCGCAGATGCTGCGCAAACGGCTCGGCGAGGACCCGCGAGCGCTTCGCTCGCTGGAAGCTATCGAGGTTTCGACCCGTCGCGGCCAGGATCTCACGCGGCAACTCCTGGCCTTCGCGCGGCGTCAGAGGCTGAACCCGGTCGTCCTGTCGCTCGACGAGCGGGCCGACATCGTGCGCGACTTGCTCGGCGCGAGCGTCGGCGGCGGGGTCGAACTAACGGTCGACTTGCCGCCCTCGCTCTGGCCGGTGGAGCTCGATGCAGGGGAGCTCGAGCTCGCCCTCCTCAACCTCGCGGTGAACGCGCGCGACGCCATGCCGAACGGCGGCCGGCTGGAGGTCGCGGGACGCAACGTCGTGCTTGCGCCCGGCGAGGTCGATCCGGAGCTGGAGGGAGATTTTGTCGCCATATCGGTGCGCGACACCGGCGACGGGATCCCGCCGGACATCCTGCCGCGGGTCTTCGAGCCATTCTTTACGACGAAAGATGTCGGCCGGGGCACCGGGCTTGGCCTGTCGCAGGTGTACGGCTTCGTCGAGCAATCCGGCGGCCGGGCCACGGTGGTGAGCGCTCTGGGGGAGGGGACCAGCTTCGTGCTCTACCTGCCGCGCTCTTGGAAGCAGAGGAGCGCGCCGGCTGCGGTCGCCCGCGGAGAGTCTCCGTTCGGCGCACGGATCCTGGTGGTCGAGGACAATCCCGACGTCGCCGAGGTGGCGGCGAGCCTGCTCGAGCAATTGGGCGTGCGTCCCGTGGTGGTGAACAGCGCCGAGGCGGCGCTGCGCACTCTCCTGGACGGAGACCCGCCGGATATCGTCTTCAGCGACATCGTCATGGCGGGCGAGATGGACGGGCTGGCGCTGGCGCGGCGACTTCGCACGCAGTGGCCGCAACTGCCGATCCTGCTGACGACGGGCTACAGTCGCAATGCGGAGTCCGTCGCGCAGGAGTTCACCATTCTGCCCAAGCCTTACGCCCTGGCGGATCTCAGTCGCGCGCTGGGTACGGTCATGAGCGACGCAAAGACTCCCACGCCTGAGCCAGGGTGAGCGGCGTCAGTTGTCCGGCGTCGCTGGGCAGGTGTCGCCGATGCGGCGGGCTTCGGTGGAGGCGCGACCGGTGATCGGTATTCCGGCGAACTCCGTGGCGATGGTGGCGGTCAGGCTGAAGCGGGTGGGCTCGTAGACGCCTTCGCCGGAGACGCGGATCTCCTGGCCGCCGCCCTTACGCTGTGTGCAGGTCCCGGAGAGGCGGATCTGGCCGTCGGCGATATGCCGGTCGGGGTAGGTGCAGTCGTAATGGCGGTTGCTGGGGCCAGCCATGAACTTGTCCACGTCCGCCGGGGTGATGCAGCGGCGTTCGACCGAGCTTTGCTGAATCGGGGACAGCAGCCGATTGGTGGATTCCCAGTAGCCTGGTTCGATCGGGCTGCTCTCGCGAGAGGGCTGCGCGCCGGCGGTTCCGACGCCCAGAGTCGCGGCCGTGAGAACGAGGGGTAGGAGAGCTTTCATGCGGTCACCTTTGACGCAGGCTTCCTGAACCGCAGTGCAACGGCCGCGGGTTCCCGCGTCGCTCATTCGCCGATTCTCGCGCGATAAGCCGCGCGCACGGCGGCGCCGGGCTCGTCATAGAGGAACGGCAGGAAGGCGTAGCGGGCGCCGGCGGTGACCCGCGTCGCTTCGTGCAGCAGCCCGCAGCCGAACACGCAGACGCCGCCGAGCGGCGGCCGGTAGGTCTGCGGGCCGAACTCGGCGAAGCGCAGGTCGCCGCCCGCATAATCGTCATTGAGGTTGATCGAGGCGGCGAAGCGGCGGTGCGCCGTGCCGAAGGTGGTGTTGTCACGGTGGGCGTGGAACACCCCGCCGTCGTCAGCGGCGTAGCAACTGACCAGATAGCGCTCGATGTGCGTCGCTTCGAAACTGAACGCCCGCGCGATCAGGGGAAATAGCCGTCGCTCCAGCCGCTCGCGGATCGCCGTCAGCAGCCCCTCGTCGTGAACAAGGACATCACGGCGGCTCTTCAACTCGTCCATCACATAGTGCGTTGTGTCGCCACGGTCGCGCATGACGCCGGTGAACGTGCCGGCCGTCTCGGCGTGCAGCGCGACCAGCCTGGCGCATAGCCCGGGCTCGAAGATTCGCGGCGCGATCAGCACCGGCGCGGGCGTCGCCGCGCCGGCATGCTCGGCGACCGGCGGCAGGCTTGCAAGGCAAGCGAAGAGCGCTTCGGTCTCGGAGAGTTCGAATGGGCGGAGCACTCGTAGCGTCGGATCCAGCAGCAGCCAGGCCGTGGGCGCCTTGAACTGGCTGGTGACCGCGCCGTCGAGGTCGATCACCCAGCGCAGGCCGTTCATGTCGCGCGCGCCGGCCAGCGTCTGCTCGTCGCCCACCACGGCGAAAGCCGAGATCCTGGCGTCGTCGAACATCGCCTGGTTGGCCGCGAGCGCCCGCAGCGCGATCAGGCGTTGCGCGTCCGTGGAGGGCAGGAACGCCAGCAGCACGTAGCGGCCGGCGACGCTGTCGAAGGTGAATTCCGGGTTCGAGAGGGTCGAGCCGCGGAACCAGGGTGCGGGCTCGCCGGGCGAGAGCGGCATGAAATCCACCTAAGGGCGGAACGTCGCGCGCGGGCGCGAGAGTTGTGACGTCCGCCTTCGAACTGCTAAGAAGGACCCTACATAACTGGTCCGATTCTAACGGCAAATCCCTCCATTGACTGACACCACCACCCCACCGGAAGCGGGGCGCGGGGGCATCGCCCCTATCGCCATCGAGGACGAGCTGAAGCGCTCCTACCTCGACTACGCGATGAGCGTCATCATCAGCCGCGCCCTGCCGGACGTGCGCGACGGGCTGAAGCCCGTGCACCGCCGCATCCTGTTCGGCATGAACGAGAACGGCCACACCCCGGATCGGGGCTATGTGAAGTCGGCGCGGCCGGTCGGCGACGTGATGGGCAAGTATCACCCGCACGGCGACGCGGCGATCTACGACAGCTTGGTGCGGATGGCCCAGCCGTTCTCGATGGGCCTGTTGCTGATCGACGGCCAGGGCAACTTCGGCTCGGTGGACAATGATCCTCCGGCAGCGATGCGCTACACCGAGTGCCGCCTGACCAGAGCCTCGATGTCGATCCTGGCGGACCTCGACAAGGACACCGTCGACTTCAAGGACAACTACGACGGCTCCGAGAAGGAGCCGGTGGTGCTGCCCTCGCGCATCCCCAACCTGTTGGTGAACGGCGCCGGCGGTATCGCCGTCGGCATGGCGACCAACATCCCGCCGCACAATCTGGGCGAGGTCGTCGACGCCTGCCTGGCCTACGTCGACAATCCCGAGGTCAGCCTCGAGGATCTGCTGGAAATCGTGCCGGGGCCGGACTTCCCGACCGGCGGCGAGATCATTGGCCGCACCGGCGCGCGCAACGCCCTGATGACCGGCCGCGGCTCGGTGATCATGCGCGGCAAGGCGCAGGTGGAGGAGATCCGCAAGGATCGCGAAGCCATCATCATCACCGCCATTCCCTTCCAGGTGAACAAGGCCGCGCTCGTCGAGCGCATCGCCGAACTGGTGCGGGAAAAGCGCGTCGAGGGCGTCGCCGACCTGCGGGACGAGAGCGACCGCCAGGGCATGCGGGTGGTCATCGAGATGAAGCGCGAGGCCAGCGCCGACGTGCTGCTCAATCAGCTCTACCGCTACACTCCGCTGCAGACCTCGTTCGGCGTCAACATGCTGGCGCTGAACCGCGGTCGGCCAGAGCAGATGGGCCTTCGCGAGATGGTCACCGCCTTCGTGGATTTCCGCGAAGAGGTGGTGGTCCGCCGCACCAAGTTCGAGCTGTCGAAGGCGCGCGACCGCGGCCATGTCTTGGTCGGCCTGGCCATCGCCGTCGCCAACATCGACGAGTTCATCCACATCATCCGCTCCTCGAAGGACCCGGCCGAGGCGCGCGAGCGCCTGGTCGCGCGCGAGTGGCCGGCGGGCGACATGCTGCCGCTGGTGGAGTTGATCGCCGACCCGCGCACCGTGGTGATCGACGGCGCGCGTATCCGCCTGACGGACGAACAGGCCCGCGCCATCCTGGCGCTGACCCTGTCGCGGCTGACAGGCCTGGGCCGCGACGAGATCTTCGGCGAAGCGCGCAGCCTGGCCGAGGCGATCCAGGGCTACCTGGAGATCCTGTCCTCGCGCGAGAACGTCATGGCGATCGTCCGCGAGGAGCTGGTCGAGGTCCGGGAGACCTTCGCCGTGCCGCGCCGGACCGAGATCGTCGAAGGCGACGCGGACATGGAGGACGAAGACCTCATCGCCCGCGAGGACATGGTGATCACCGTCACCCACGGTGGCTATGTGAAGCGCACACCGCTGGCGACCTATCGTCTGCAGCACCGCGGCGGGAAGGGCCGCTCGGGCATGGCGACCAAGGAAGAGGACGCCGTTACGCGCGTGTTCTCGGCCAACACCCATACGCCGATGCTGTTCTTCTCCTCCGGCGGCAAGGCCTACCAGCTGAAGGTCTGGCGCCTGCCGGTGGGCACGCCGACGTCGCGCGGCAAGGCGTTCGTCAATCTGCTGCCGATCGAGCCCGGCGAAAGCATCACCTCCATCCTGGCGCTGCCGGAAGACGAGGCGACCTGGGATCAGTACGACGTGATGTTCGCGACCCGCTCGGGGAACGTGCGGCGCAACAAGCTCAGCGACTTCATCGGCATCAAGCGCAACGGCAAGATCGCGATGAAGCTGGACGAGGGCGACTCCATTGTCGGCGTCGGGGTCTGCAACGCCGAGCACAACGACATCTTGCTGACCACGGCGCTCGGCCGCTGCATCCGCTTTGCGGTGGAAGAGGTCCGCGTTTTCGCCGGTCGCGATTCGACCGGCGTTCGCGGCATTCGGCTGGCCGAAGGCGACAGCGTCATCTCCATGGCGATCCTGCGCTCCGTGGCGGCGACGCCCGACGAGCGCGCGGCCTATGTCAAGCAGGCCAACGCCAACCGCCGCGCCGCCAGCGGCGAGGCTGAGGACGTCGAGGAGGCCGCGCCGGACGACGAGGACGAGGCGGCCGGCGAGGCCGCGCTCTCGCTCGAGCGTTTCGCCGAGCTGGGCGCGAAGGAGGAGGTGATCCTCACCGTCTCCACCGAGGGCTACGGCAAGCGCTCGTCCGCCTACGAATTCCGCCGCACCGGCCGTGGCGGCCAGGGCTTGCTGGCCCAGGACCTCACCAAGCGCGGCGGCCGACTGGCCGCCTCCTTCCCGGTCGACGAGACGGACCAGATCCTGCTGGTCACCGATCAGGGCCAGCTGATCCGCACGCCGGTCAGCCAGGTCCGCATGGTCGGCCGCAACACCTCGGGCGTCATCATCTTCCGCACCAGCGCCGAGGAGCACGTGGTCTCCGTCGAGCGCCTGGCCGACAGCGGCGAGGAGGACGGCGAAGACGCCGCGCCCGAGGCCGAGGCGGACCCGACGCCGGAGGTTTAGGCGCCGTGGGCGGCGGGATGATCGGGGCGCTGGTGCGCCGCCTGGTCAAGGCGGGCGACCTGACGGTCAAGCTGCCGGGCGGACGCGAGATCCAGGCCGGCGACGGTACGCCGCCGCGGGTGATCCTCCGCTTCACCCGCGCCGGCGTTCGCCGCCTGCTGGCCAATCCGGGCCTGGGCCTGGCCGAAGCCTACATGGATGAGGACGCGGTGCTCGAGCATGGGTCGATGTACGATCTTCTCGAGATCGTCGGCCGCAGCGGCTCGCGCGGGCCGAAGGGCCGGGGCTCCTTCGCCAAGCGCACCCGGCGCGCCGTCAGGCGCCGCCTGCAGCAGGCCAACGACCGAGTGGCCGCCCGCAAGAACGTCGCCCATCACTACGACCTGTCGAACGACTTCTATCGGCGCTGGCTGGACGCCGACATGCAGTACTCCTGCGCCTATTTCGCGCGCCCGGATATGACGCTGGAAGAGGCTCAGGTCGCCAAGAAGCGTCACCTGGCGGCCAAGCTGATGTTGAAGCCAGGCCACAAGGTGCTGGACATCGGCTCCGGCTGGGGCGGCCTTGGCATGACGCTGGCCGGCGACTACGGCGCCGACGTGCTGGGCGTGACGCTGTCGACCGAGCAACTGGCGCTGGCGCGCGAGCGGGCGCAGGCCGCAGGCCTCTCCGGCAAGGTGCGCTTCGAGCTGCAGGACTATCGCGACGTCCAGGGGCCGTTCGACCGCATCGTTTCGGTAGGCATGCTAGAACACGTCGGCGCGCCCAACTTCCGCAAGTACTTCGAGACCGTGAAGCGTCAACTCGCCGACGACGGCGTGGCGGTGATCCACACCATCGGGCGCATGTCGCCGCCATCGCTCACCCACGCCTTCACCCAGAAATACATCTTCCCGGGCGGCTACATCCCGTCGATGTCGGAGATCACGCGCGCCATCGAGGACGCCGGCCTCTGGATCACCGACGTCGAGGTGTTGCGGCTGCACTACGCCGAGACCGCCAAGGCCTGGCTGCAACGCTTCCTTGCCGATCCGGAGATCCCGCAACTCTACGATGGCCGCTTCCGGCGCATGTGGGAGTTCTACCTCGCCGGCGCCGAGATGGGCTTCCGCTACGGGACGCACATGATCATGCAGTTCCAGTTGACGCGGAAAGTAGACGTCGTGCCGATCACGCGGGACTACCTGCTCGGTTCCTGATCTGAGCTGTGCGGCCGTCCCTCCGCGGAAGATTCATCTTGCAGCCGTCGCCGCCGCAGGCGAAAGGCGAAGTGGGTAGTTGGGGGCGTTGCCGTCATGACGCGTATTGGGCTCTATCCGGGGACCTTCGATCCGATCCACAACGGGCACACCGACATCATCGGTCGGGCCGCCAAGATCGTCGATCGGCTGGTGTTGGGCGTGGCGATCAACGCCGGCAAGGGGCCGCTGTTCAGCCTCGACGAGCGGGTCGCCATCGTCGAGGAAGCCATGGCGCCGCTGCGTTCGGTGACGGACATCATCGTTCAGCCGTTTGAAGGGCTGACCATGCATTTCGCCCGCGAGGTGGGAGCCACCGTCATCGTCCGCGGCCTGCGCGCCGTCGCCGATTTCGAGTTCGAGTTCCAGATGACGGCGATGAACCAACAGCTCGACCGCGATATCGAGACCGTCTTCTTTATGGCCGATCCCCGCCACCAGGCCATCGCCTCGAAGCTGGTGAAGGAGATCGCCACCCTGGGCGGCGATGTCAGCAAGTTCGTCAGTCCCGCTGTGGCCGAGCGGCTGCTGAAGAAGGTCGGCCGCGCCTGATCTTTTCCGCGAGGCGGGGCTGGCTCTGAGCGGCGCCGCCCGATACGAGTAGCGCCATGAAATTCGCCGCTCTGGCGGGCGCAGCAGCGGCGCTCGCTCTCCTGTCTATTTCCGCCTCCAGCGCCGCGGCGGCTCCGGCGCCCGGCGCGCCCGGCGCCGGCGACTGGCGCACGCCCGACCCGAACGACGTGCTGGTGATCGACACCAGCAAGGGCCGCATCGTGGTCGAACTTGTTCCTGAGGTCGCGCCGCAGTTCACCGCCCGGGTCCGCGACCTGGCGCGCGCGCACTTTTATGACGGCCAGAGCTTCTTTCGTGTGATCGACGAGTTCATGGCCCAGACCGGCGACCCGCAGAACGACGGGACCGGCGGCTCGCCGCAGCCGGATCTACCGGCGGAGTTCAGCTTCCGTCGCGGGGCCGACACGGCCTTCGTGCTGGCCCAGGACCAGGCGGTCGCCGAGGTCGGCTTCATCAAGTCGCTGCCGGTGATGAGCCAGAGCATGATGCTGGCCCCGCTGATGCGCGACGGGAAGGTTCCGGCCTGGGCGCTCTATTGCCCCGGCGTGGCGGGCGCCGCGCGCAGCGGCGATCCGAACTCCGCCAACAGCCAGTTCTTCTTGATGCGCGCGCCCTATCCGACGCTTGAGAAATCCTACACCGCCTTCGGGCGGGTCATCGCCGGCCAGGACGTGGTCAAGGCGATCAAGACCGGCGAGCCGGTGGCTCAGCCGCAAGACCGGATGGAACGCGTACGCCTACTCGCCGATTTGCCGGCGGCGGAGCGTCCGCAAGTCAAGGTGATCGACCCGAACGGGCCATGGTTCAAGGCTGAGCTGGCGCGCGTCGGGCCTAGAAGCGGGGCCAAGTACCAGGCCTGCGACGTGAAAATTCCTGCAGAGGTGAAATGATGGCCCAAGATCCCGAAAACTTCCTGATCCTGACGCTGGAGAGCGGGCCGGTCGTGATCAAGCTCCGCCCCGACGTGGCCCCCGGCCACGTCGCGCGCATCAAGGAACTGGCGCGCGAAGGCTTCTACGACGGCATCGTGTTCCACCGGGTGATACCGGGCTTCATGGCCCAGGGCGGGGACCCGAATGGTACGGGCTCGGGCGGCTCGTCGAAGCCGAATCTGACCGCCGAGTTCTCGGACGTGCCGCACGTTCGGGGTGTCTGCTCGATGGCGCGGACGCCCAACCCGAACTCGGCCAACAGCCAGTTCTTCATCTGCTTCGACGACGCCACGTTCCTCGACAAGCAGTACACGGTGTGGGGCGAAGTGGTGTCGGGCATGGAGCATGTCGACGCCTTGCCGAAAGGCGAGCCGCCGCGCGCGCCCGGCAAGATCGTCAGCATGAAGGTCGCCGCCGACGTCGACAAAGCCGCGGACCTGCTGCCGTAAGACCTTTCCTTCCCTTTCGTGGAGAGGGACAGGTCGCCGAAGGCGAGCGGGGTGGGCAGGTGTGCTTTAAGTTGCGCGCTTCGTGACCGGTACTGACTTCCCCATCCGTCTCTCGCTTCGCTCGAGCCACCCTCCCCATGAAAGGGAGGGAACGATGCACTGGAGCTTGGCGCCATGGCCCCGCGGTTGAAGGTCTTCGTCACCTCGGACGGGCTGACCGACTTCGTCGTGGCGGCAAGTTCCAAACCCAAGGCGCTCGCCGCCTGGCGCGTGCATCAGGACGTGTTCAAGACCGGCCTGGCGCACGAGACCGACGATCCGGAGCTCGTCGCCGCGGCGAGCGCGAAGCCTGGCGAGGTGCTGCGTCGGCCAGCTGGCACGCGTGACGAACTCGCCAAGCTGAAGCCGTCCAAGGCGCCGGCGAAATCGAAAGCGCCGTCCAAGGCGGCGCTGAAGAAGATCGCGGAGCTCGAACGCCGTCTGATCGATCTCGATGCTGCGCATCAGCGGGTCCTGGCGGACCTGGAACAGGCGCGCGCCGATCTCGATCGCCGCCAGGTGAAGGCGGAGGCCCTTCACGCCGCGCAGAGAGGAAAGTTGGAAGCGGCGCTCAGCGCTGCGCGACGGGCGCGAGCGTGATAACCAGCGGGTAGTGGTCGGAACTCAGCCGAGGGCCGCGGCGGACGCTGACCGTCGCCCAGCCTGGCCCGGCGTAGACATGGTCGATCGGAAGGAAGGGCAGGGCGATCTTGCTTTCCCCCGGATAACCCCGCGCCGGCCAGGTGGGGATCGCCCGATCGCGGCGGATGAGCTCGAACGCGTGGTCCCAGCGGCGGCGCTGGAACGACCAGGGTGCGGAGTTGAAATCGCCGGTGACGATCAGGCGGTCGCGGGGCTTCTCAGCGATGACCTCGGCGAGCCGGCGCTCCTGGAACGGCTGGTCCGCGTCGGTCGGCCAGGCGTTATGTATGCCGATGACCTCGAAGGTGCGGCCGTGCGCGTCCTCGAAGGTGGCCGCGGTGATCGGCGCCGGCGGAGCGCCCGGCTGGCGGCGAACCGGCCCGGAGCGGATCGGAGGTTGGCGCGACAGGATGGCGACGTTGCAGTGCAGGCAGGTCGTGGACCAGCCGCCGCGCCGAGCGATCTCCTCGGAGAAATCGCCGTTCGCCTCGGCGATCACGGCGATGTCGGGCCGCTCCTCGTTCAGCCAATCGATCGCGTCGTCGATGTTGCGGTTGTCGTGCCAGACGTTGAACTCGACGATCTTGATCTGACCGGGCGCATCGGCATGCGCATGCGGTCCGGTCGAGCGAATGAACTCCGGAAGCACCAGGGAGCCGGAGGCTGTGACGCCGATCAACGCCACGCCTGCCAGCAGCCAGCGCATTGCACCGCGGAACAGCATCGAGGCCGCCAGCGCCGCAGCCGCGCCGATCAGCCAGATCGGGGCGAAATGGGCGACCACGTCCATCCGCAGGCTGGTGCGGCCCCATTGCGCCGCGACGGCCGCGGCGGCGCACAGCCCGGCCGTCAACATCGCTGGCGGCCACAGCAATAGGTTGAGGACGAATCTAAATGCCCACATTCGCGGGTGCTTTAGCATGGTCGGGAGCTTGACGCGCCCGGCTGCGCGTGCCCATGGGCGCGCATCCATGCAACTGGCCGAATTCGACTTCAACCTTCCCGAGGATCGCATCGCCCTTCGCCCGGCGAGCCCGCGCGACGCAGCCCGCCTGCTCGTGGTGGAGCTCGCACGGCCGCTCCGCGACCTGACCGTGCGCGATCTGCCGGGCGAGCTGCGCGCGGGCGACATACTTGTGCTGAACGACACCCGCGTAATCCCAGCGCGGCTGAACGGGGTGCGCCATCGGGAAGATAGCCGGGTCGCGGTGGAGGCGACTCTGCACCGCCGGATCTCACCGCACCGATGGACGGCCTTTATGCGCCCGGGCAAGCGGCTGGCGGTCGGTGACCGTGTCGCCTTCGGCGACAGTTCCGACCGCGCGTGCCTGCTCGCCGGCCTCGACGCGACGGTGAAGGAGAAGGGCGAGGGTGGCGAGGTCACCCTGGCGTTCGATCTCTCCGGGCCGGACTTGGATGCGGCGATCGCCGAGCGGGGCTCCATGCCGCTGCCGCCCTATATCGCTGCGCGCCGGGCCGAGGACGCGCAGGACCGCGCCGACTATCAGACCGTCTACGCCGACGAGGATGGCTCGGTCGCTGCGCCAACGGCCGGGCTGCATTTTACCCCTGGGCTGTTCGGGGCGCTGGAGGCGGCGGGCGTCGGGACCGCCTTCGTCACGCTGCACGTCGGCGCAGGCACCTTCCTGCCTGTGAAGACCGAGGACGTCGCCGAGCACCGCATGCATCCCGAGTGGGGCGAAGTCGACGCCGCCACGGCCGATAGACTGAACGCGGTGCGCGCCGCGGGCGGACGCATCGTCTGCGTCGGCACCACGTCGCTGCGCCTGCTGGAATCGGCGACAGGGGGGGACGGCGTGATCCGTCCCTTCGCCGATGAGACCGCCATCTTCATCACGCCCGGCTACCGGTTTCGCGCGGCCGACGCGCTGATGACCAACTTTCACCTGCCGAAGTCGACGCTGTTCATGCTGGTCTCGGCCTTCGCCGGTCTGGAGTCCATGCGCGCCGCCTACGCCCATGCGATTGAGAGCGGCTATCGGTTCTATTCCTACGGCGACGCCAGCTTGCTCTGGCGAGCGGACGCCTGATGGCCGCCTTTCCCTTCGCGATCGCCGCCACGGACGGGCGCGCCCGCACCGGCGTGCTCGCCACCACGCGCGGCGAGATCCGCACGCCGGCCTTCATGCCGGTCGGCACCGCCGCCACGGTCAAGGCGATGACGGTCGACCAGGTGGCGGCGACCGGCGCCGACATCATCCTCGGAAACACCTATCACCTAATGCTGCGCCCCACCGCCGAGCGGGTGGCCAAGCTCGGCGGCCTGCACCGCTTCATGCGCTGGGAGCGGCCAATCCTGACCGACTCGGGCGGCTTTCAAGTGATGTCGCTGTCGAAGATCGCCAAGGTCACCGAGGAGGCGGTCACCTTCCAGAGCCATCTCGACGGCTCGCGCCATGCGCTGTCGCCCGAACGATCGATGGAGATCCAGGCCGATCTGCTGCGTGCCGACATCGTCATGCAACTCGACGAACTGGTGGCCTTGCCGGCGGAGGAGGGCCGGGCGGCCGATGCGATGCGCCGCTCCGCCCGCTGGGCCGCCCGCTGCAAGGCGCGCTTCGGCGAGCGCGAGGCGCAAGCGCTGTTCGGCATCCAGCAAGGCGGGCTTTCCGAGGCGTTGCGGCGCGAGTCCGCCGAGCGGCTGATCGAGATCGGCTTCGACGGCTATGCGCTGGGCGGCCTGGCCGTCGGCGAGGGCCACGAGGCGATGTGCGAGGTGCTCGACTTCGCGCCCGCCATGCTGCCGGCCGAGCGGCCGCGCTACCTGATGGGCGTCGGCAAACCGATCGATATCGTCGAGGCCGTTTGGCGGGGCGTCGACATGTTCGACTGCGTATTGCCGACCCGGTCTGGACGTCACGGCCAGGCGTGGACCTGGGAGGGGCCGATCAACCTGAAGAACGCCCGTTTCGCCGAGGACGACACCCCCCTCGACCCGGAGAGCGCGGTTCCGGCCAGCCGCGACTATTCGAAGGCCTATCTGCACCACCTGGTTCGCGCCGACGAAATCCTCGGCAAGGTGCTGATCTCTTGGCACAACATCGGCTTCTTCCAGCGGCTGATGAGCGAAATGCGCACCGCCATCGCTGAGGGGCGGCTCGACGCCTTCCGCGCCGAATTCAGAACGCGCCAGACGCGCGCCTGAGCGGCCGCCTCAGGACTGTGGAGCCGACTGCGGCGCTGGGGCCGGCTCGCCGGGGCGCAGGTGGATCGGATAGCGCGGACCGCGCACGTCCTCCGGCGGCGCCTCGCCGGCCCGCACGTGGGACGGCGTCGCCGGCGGGTCGCAGCCACGCGCTTCGCCCAGGCCCTTAAGGTAGGCGCGCCGCACGGCGCCGGCCAGGATCGCCTGCTGCACCAGCTTGTCGTGGCGCTCGGCGCCGGAGAGCTTGCGCACCCAGCCGCGGAAGGGGATCACGTCCGAGGCGGCGCTGGCGACCAGTCCCAAGGTCGTGCCGCGCCCGTCGACGCCCTCGGCGATCCGCGGCGGCGGCAGGTCCAAATCGTCGCCCAGCGCCTCGTCCAATGGTGCGATGAGCCGGTTCAATTGATCGCACTGCGCCGACTTGGTCAGCCGGAGCCCGTGCCCGGGCCGCTCGTAGGGATCGGCGATCGCCTGCAGCAGCACATCGGGAATCAGCGTCCGCAGCACGTTGAGGTCGCGTAGGGGCGCGGAGACCGCGCCCTCGACATTCTCCCGCTTGGCTTCGTCGCTGGTCTGGATTTTCGCCGTACCGTCCGAGCGGGTCGTGGTGCAGGCGGCGGCGCCCAGAACGAGGGCCAAAAGCGGCGGCAGGAGAACGATTCTGCGGAACATGCGGCGATGCTAGCCAAGCATGTGGCGCGCTGAAGGCGGTGCGGCCTTGCGTGCGCAATGTCTGGCGCCTAAGGTCCGCGCCGCTTCGCCGCCGGCCATCCCGCGGACGATGCGGGCCGGTAGCTCAGTGGTAGAGCATTCGACTTTTAATCGAATGGTCGTGAGTTCGAACCTCACCCGGCCTACCAAATTTCCCGAGCGGCCGTTCCGCTTCCGACCGGCGCAGACCGCGCCAGATCCACATCGATCCCTTACGCGGTTCCGCAGTAGCCTTGCTCGTCGATAGATCGAAGGAGCCGGGCCATGTCAGAGCACGCCCTGCCACTCGCAAGCCTCGATGCACCGCAGGTCGCATCGACTCCCAGCCGGCCGAGCCGATGGACAGGATCCGCGGGCGCCGCCGCCCTCGTGGGGGCCTCAGTCCTCGTCGGCTTCGTGGTCCAGCATCTGCTCGCGGCGCCGAACGTCACCCTGGTGTTCGTCCTCCCGGTCGTCATCGCGGCGACCAGCTTTGGCTTCAGGCCGGCGATGCTGGCGGCGGTGCTCAGCGTGCTGTCCTTCGATTTCTTCTTCACGGCGCCGTTCTATTCGCTGCGCATACACAGCGCCGACGACATCTGGGCGGCGACGCTGCTCCTGGTGATCGCGGCGATCGTCAGCACTTTGGCCGCGAATGGACGCCGCCGCCGTCTGGAGGCGGAGCGCGAGGCCGAGCGCGCCAACGCCTTGCACACGCTCGCGCACCTGGTGGTTGAGGCGGCGCCCCCACCGGACGTCGAGCGCGCCACGGCGCAGGTCTTGGCCAGGATCTTCGGCGCGCCGGCGGCGATCCTGGTGGAGCGCGAGGGTAAGCTTCGGCTGGGCGAGGACAGCGCCAGCCTCCAAGCGGCGGATCTCGAAGCCGCGCGCTGGACGCTTTCGAGTGGGACCTCGTCTCATGCCGACAACTATCCGTTCGAGGCCTCGACCTTCGACTTCTGGCCGATCCGCCGCGAAGGATCGCCAGCGCTGGTCCTGGGCGTTCGCGCGGACCACAAGGACGATTGGCCCGAGGTGCCCGCGAAGTACGTTGAACTCGCCGGCGCCTACCTCTCGGCCAGCCTCACGGCTCCTCGTCGGCCATGAAACGGTAACCCACGCCCGGCTCAGTCAGGATGAGCTTCGGGTCCGACGGACTGGCTTCCAGCTTCTGGCGGAGCTGGCCGATGAAGACCCGCAGGTACTGGGTGTCGTGCACGTGCGCCGGACCCCAGACGGAGGTGAGCAGTTCCTTGTGCTGCAGCACCTTGCCGGCGCATTGCGCGAGCTTGGCGAGTAGATCGTACTCACGCGGCGAGACCCGCACGGGTTCGCCCGCTCGGGTCACCAGTCGGCGCCGAAAGTCGATCACCACCTCGCCTGACCGGACGATCGGCGGCGGGGGCTTGGCGGAGTTCGAGCGCTGGCGCAGCGAGGCCCGTAGTCGGGCGAGCAGCTCGCCAACACCAAAGGGTTTTTCGACGTAGTCGTTGGCCCCGAGGTCCAGCGCCTCAATCTTCTCCGTCTCCTTGTCGCGCGCGGAGAGCACCACGATCGGCTCCTGATAGAATTCGCGCGCATTGGTCAGCACCGTTTTCCCGTCCATGTCCGGCAGGCCGAGGTCCAGCACCACCGCCGCCGGCGCGGCGCGCGCCATCTCGCGCAGGCCATCGGCGCCGGTGTCGGCGCGCAGAGGTTCGTAGCCCGCCGCTTCCAGGGCCGCCTTGAGGAAACGATGGATCAGGGGCTCGTCGTCGATGATCAGGATGCGGGGCAGCAGGCTCATGCGGCGGCGGTTCCGAGCTGCCGCGGCGCCTTGGGCAGGCTGATCAGGACGCGCGTACCGTGGTCGCCGTGGATCGGGCTGGCGGCGGCTATGCGCCCGCCCATGGCTTCCACGAAGCCCTTTGAGATCGACAGGCCGAGCCCTGCGCCCTTGGCCCGGTCGCTCGGTTCTTCCGTGCGGTGGAACTTCTCGAACACCCGCGCCAACTCGGCGGTGGGGATGCCCTTGCCTTCGTCCTCGATGCTCACCACGACGTTGTTCCGGTCCTCGTGGGCCGCCAGCTCGATGACCGTCGCATCGGGGCTGTAGGCGATGGCGTTCTCCAGGATGTTGACCACGGCCTGCTCCAGGAGGTTTGGGTCGAGCCTGGCCAAAGATAGCTCGGTCGGGAAATCGCGGTCGATGCGGCGCTGGCCCAACCGTCGGGACACACGCTCGGCCGCCGCGGCCAGCACATCGCGCACATCGATCCAGTCGGTGCGCATGTTGAGCTGGCCCCCCTCCAGCCTAGTCATATCGAGGAGATTGCCGACGTAGCGGTTCAGCCGCTCGGCCTCCTCGCGAATGGAGTCTAGCAGATCGGCGCGCACGTCCGGCGCGATGGCCTCGCCATAGGCGATCAGGGTGGTGGCCGAGCCCAGCACGGTCGAGAGCGGCGTGCGCAGATCGTGGCTGACCGAATTGAGCAGCGCAGCGCGCAGCCGGTCGGTGCGCCGCAGCGTCTCGGCCTCGGCGGCGACGGCGGCGAACTCCGCCCGCTCCAGCGCCACGGCCGCCTGGTCGAGCAGGGCGGCGACGAACCGCTCGCCTTCGTCGGTCGCCACCGCGGCCGGATCGACGCCGACGACTCCGGAGCGGGTCTCCACCCCCTGCAGCGGCCGGAAGGTCCAGTTCACCATCGGCATGGTGCCGCTGCCTGCGCCGGCGGCCTCGCCCCTGTCCCAGCACCAGCGGGCAGCGGCCATGTCGCCCGGCGGGAGCGCTTCGAGCGCTGGCGAGGCCGCCAGGATCTTGAGGTCGCCGCCGGCCGGCCCCAGCACCACCGCCCGGCCGCTGGTCGCCGCGGCGAGTTGCTCGGCCAGCGCGACGGCGGCGTCCTCAGGCCTGGCCGCGCCGGAGAGCCTGCGCGTCGCGGAGAGCACCGCGGAGATGCCTGACGCCCGGCGCGAGGTGGCCCTCGCCTGGTCGCGCACCCGGCCGGTCAGCCAGCCCGTCGCCAGCGCCACGGCGAAGAAAACCGCGAAGGTGAACACGTCGGCGGCGTGGCCGATGTAGAGCGTCAGCCGCGGCTCCAGGAAGAAGAAGTTGTAGACGAAGGCCGAGGCCGCGGCGGCCGTGACGGCCGGCCACAGACCGAAGGCTAGGCCTGAGACCAGCACGCTCAGCATGAAGACCATGGCGAGGTTGGCCGCGTCGGTGGCCTGATCGACGAAGTAGGCCGCTACGCCCGCCACGGCGACGCTGGCGAGGGCGCCGAGGTACGAGGCCCACGGCGCGTCCTGAAGGCGCCATGGCGGTCGGGGCGGCCGCGGCCAGGCCTCCGGCGCCTCGGTGACGATGTGCACGGCGGCGCCGCGCGTCTCCTCCAGAAGGGCTCGGATCAGGTCCCGGCGGAACGGCGCGCGCCAGCCGCTTCTCGCCGTCCGGCCCACGACAATCTGGGTGACGTTGTTGCGCTGGGCGTAGTCAAGCACGCAGGCCACAAGGTCATCGCCGGTGAGCGGGACCGCCGCGCCGCCGAGCTGGGTCGCGAGTTTCATGGCGTCGCGCAATTGCTGGGCCGCCGCCGGGGTGCGCAGCCGGGCGTTCGGCCGCTCGACGTGGGCCACCGTCCAGGGGGCGTCCATCATCATGTCGGAGAGCCGGCGTCCGGCTCTGACCAGGGCGCCGGCCATCGGGTCCGCGCCCACGAGCACCAGGATCCTCTCGCCCGCCGCCCAGGGACCTTCCACGCCCGCCCGGCGCATGGCGCCGATGAGCTGGTCGTCGACGGTCTGCGCGGCGCGGCGCAGCGCCAGCTCGCGCAGCGCCGTAAGGTTTTCAACCTTGAAGAAGCGGTCGGCAGCGACCTCGGCGGTCTCGCCCATGTAGACCTTGCCGTCGGCCATGCGCTCGCGCAGCTCGGCCGGCGTGATGTCGATCAATTCTATCTCGTCGGCGCGTGAGAGCGCCAGGTCGGGCACGGTCTCGCGCTGGCGCGCGCCGGTGATCTTCCAGATCACCTCCAGCAGGCTCTCCAGGTGCTGGACGTTGAGCGTGGTCCAGACGTCGATCCCCGCCGCCAGCAGTTCCTCGACGTCCTGCCAGCGCTTGGGGTGCCGCGACCCTGGTGCGTTCGAGTGGGCGTATTCGTCGACGATCAGCAGGCCGGGCTTGCGGGAGAGCGCCGCGTCCAGGTCGAACTCCATGAGGGTCCGGCCGCGGTAGTCGATCGGCTTGCGGGCCATCACCTCCAGGCCGCGAAGCAGGGCGTGGGTCTCCTTGCGCCCATGCGTCTCGACCACGCCCACAACGACATCGCCGCCCTCCGCCTTCCGGCGACGAGCGGCGCGCAGCATCTCGTAGGTCTTGCCCACCCCGGGCGCCATGCCCAGAAAGACCTTCAATCGCCCTTGCCCCGGACGCGTGGCGGCGAGCAGTGCGTCCGGGTCGGGCCTGCGGGGCTCGTCCGGCGTCATCGGCTGGGAGGCTGCGCTTTCGGAAATGCGGCGTCGAGCGCCAGGTTGGTCTCGAGCACGTTGACCGTCGGCTGGCCGAGCACGCCGAACACCGGCGGGACGACATGGGCCTCGACGATCTTGCGGACCTCTGCGACGGGTAGGCCGCGCGCCTGGGCGATCCGCGCGACTTGCATGCGCGCGTTCTCAGGCGAGACGTGCGGGTCGAGACCCGAGCCGGACGTCGTCACCGCGTCGCCGGGGATGGGAGTCGAACCCGCCTGGGCGCGCAAGTCCGCAGCACTCTTGGCGACCCGCTCAGCGAGCGCGGGGTTGAGCGGTCCCAGGTTCGAGCCCGACGACGCCGAGGCATCATAGCCGTCCGAGCCGGCCGCCGAAGGGCGCGGATGCAGGTATTCGGGTCGGGCGAAGGCCTGGGCGATCAGGCTGGAGCCGATCACTTGGCCCTGGGCGTCGCACATCAGGCTGCCCAGCGCTTGATCCGGGAAGGCGACCTGCGCGATCCCGGTGATCGCCAGCGGGTAGATGACGCCGAGCAGCAGGGTGAGGGCGAGCGTCGCGACCAGCGCGGCGCGGACCTGGCCGAGCATGGACCCGTCGCGGATCGACGGCGGCGCCTCCTGCGTGGGAGAGGTGACTGCGGAAACCATCAGGCGAGCCCCAGGTTGGCGACCAGAAGGTCGATGATCTTGATGCCGGCGAAGGGCGCGAGGATGCCGCCCAGGCCGTAGATGGCGAGGTTGCGCTGCAGGAGGCGCGCGGCGCCGATCGCTCGGTAGCGGACCCCGCGCAGCGCCAGGGGGATCAGGGCGACGATGATCAGGGCGTTGAAGATCACCGCCGAGAGGATCGCGCTCTTCGGGCTGGTCAGGCTCATGATGTTGAGCGCCCCCAGCGCCGGCAGGCCGGCGACGAAAATGGCGGGGATGATGGCGAAATATTTCGCCACGTCGTTGGCGATCGAGAAGGTGGTGAGCGCGCCGCGTGTGATCAGCATCTGTTTGCCGACCTGGACGATCTCGATGAGCTTGGTCGGGTCGGAGTCGAGGTCGACCATGTTGCCGGCCTCGCGCGCGGCTTGAGTGCCGGTCTGCATGGCGACGCCGACGTCGGACTGGGCGAGCGCAGGCGCGTCGTTGGCGCCGTCGCCGCACATGGCCACCAGCCGGCCCTTGCCCTGCTCGGCGCGGATCAGGCGCAGCTTGTCCTCGGGCGTCGCCTCGGCGAGGAAGTCGTCGACGCCGGCCTCCGAGGCGATGGCCGCGGCGGTGATCGGGTTGTCGCCGGTGATCATCACCGTGCGAAGGCCCATGCTGCGCAGGTCGGCGAACCGTTCCTTCACGCCGGGCTTCACCACGTCCTTGAGATGGATGACGCCGACGAGCGCGCCATCCTCGCTGACTGCTAGCGGCGTGCCGCCGGAGCGGGCGATGCGGTCGACGGCTTGGGCCAGTTCGTCGGGCATGTCAGCCTGGGTGAGGTCGAGGCTACGCAGCACCGCATCGACCGCGCCTTTGCGCCAGGTGCGTCCCTCAGCGTTGAGGCCCGACTGCCGGGTGACGGCGGAGAAGGTGATGATCTCGGAGCCGGCCGGCGCCTGCGCGATCTGGCCGTGGCCGCGCGCCAGCTCGATGATCGAGCGGCCTTCCGGCGTCTCGTCGCCGAGCGAGGCGATCAGCGCCGCTTCCATCGCCCGCTCGGGCCGGACGCCCGGCGCGGGGATCACTTCGGTCGCCATGCGGTTCCCGAAGGTGATGGTGCCGGTCTTGTCGAGCAGCAGGGTGTCCACGTCGCCGGCAGCCTCGACCGCGCGGCCCGAGGTGGCGAGCACATTGACTTTCAACAGCCGGTCCATGCCGGCGATACCGATCGCCGACAGCAGGCCGCCGATCGTAGTCGGGATCAGGCAGACGAACAGCGCGCCCAGCACCATCGGCGGCAGCTTCACGCCGGAATAGGCGCCTAGCCCCAGCAGCGTCACCACCGCGATCAGGAAGATCAGCGTCAGCCCCGCCAGCAGCACGGCCAGCGCGATCTCGTTCGGCGTCTTCCGGCGGTCGGCGCCCTCGACCATGGCGATCATGCGATCGAGGAAGGTGCTGCCGGGCGCCGAGGTGATGCGCACCTTGATCCAGTCGGAGACGACGGTGGTGCCGCCGGTCACCGCCGAGCGGTCGCCGCCGCTCTCGCGAATCACTGGCGCGCTCTCGCCGGTGATGGCGGCCTCGTTGACCGAGGCGACGCCCTCGATGATCTCGCCGTCGGAGGGGATCACGTCGCCGGCCTCAACCAGCACCACCTGGCCGACGGCGAGTTGATGCGCCGGGGTCAGCTTGACCACGTGTCGCGCGGGATCGGTGAGCACCTTGGCCTTGGTCGTCACCCGCGTGGCCCGCAGGCTGTCGGCGGCGGCCTTGCCGCGGCCCTCGGCGACGCTCTCGGCGAAGTTGGCGAAGAGCACGGTCGCCCAGAGCCAGAGCGCGATCTGCAGGGCGAAGCCCCAGGGTCCGCCTTCGGCGACTGCAATGGCGGTGGAGACGGTGGCGAGGATGGCGACGATTTCGGTCGCCAGGATGACTGGATTGCCAGCCAGCTCGCGCGGGTCGAGCTTGACGATGGCGTCGCGCGCGGCCCGCGCCAGCATCGGCGCCGAGAAACTGCCGGCCAGGTCCTCGCGCCGCGAGGCGCCGAGCGGTTGGGTGAGGGTGTCCATGTGTGGATGTCCGATGAGGTCAGCCGGCCGCGACCTGGAGCATCTGGAAGTGCTCCACGATCGGGCCGAGCGCGAGCGCCGGGAAGAACTGCAGCCCGCCTATGATCAGGATCACCCCGATCAGCAGGCCGACGAACAGCGGGCCGTCGGTCGGAAAGGTCCCGGCGGTCGAGGCGAGCTTCGGCTTGGCGGCCAGCGAGCCGGCGATCGCCATCACCGGCACGAGGTAGGCGAAGCGGCCGAGCAGCATGCCGATGCCCAGCGTGGTGTTCCACCAGGGCGTATTGGCGGTGAGACCTGCGAAGGCCGAGCCGTTGTTCCCCGCCGCCGAGGTGTAGGCGTAGAGAATCTCCGAGAGGCCGTGGGCGCCGGGATTGGCCAGGCCCTTCAGCGCCGCCGGCAGGACGGCCGCGACCGAGGCGAAGCCGAGGATCGCCAGCGGCAGGATCAGCACCGCCAGCATGGCGTACTTGATCTCACGCGCCTCGACCTTCTTGCCGAGGTACTCTGGCGTGCGGCCGACCATCAGCCCCGCCACGAAGACCGCGATCAGGGCGATCACCACCATGCCGTAGAGGCCAGAGCCCACCCCGCCCGGGAGAATCTCGCCGAGCTGGATCATGAACATCGCCACGCCGCCGCCCAGCGGCATGAAGCTGTCGTGCATGGCGTTGACCCCGCCGTCCGAGGCGCCGGTCGTGGCGGCCGCCCAGACCGCAGTGGAGGGCGCGCCGAAGCGGACCTCTTTGCCTTCCATGTTGACGCCGGCCTCGGCATGGGCGGCGATGAGCGCCGGCGCGCTTTGGGTCTCGGCCGCATAGATCACCGCGGAGGCGCCCAGGACGAAGAGCGCCATCACGGCGACGATCGCCCGGGCGTCCCTGCGCGCCATGACAATCCGCCCGAAGGCGAAGACGCAGGCGTAGCTCAGGGTGTTCATCGAGACGATCTCGATGAGGTTGGTCCAGGCGTTGGGATTCTCGAACGGGTGGGCGGAGTTGGCGTTGAAGATCCCGCCGCCGTTAGTGCCGAGCTGCTTGATCGCCTCCTGGCTGGCGGTTGGATAGAGCGCGATGGTCTGCTTGGCGCCTTCCACCGTGTGCGCCACGGCGTGGGCCGAGAGGCTCTGGGGGACGCCGAGCGCGACGTAGGCCAGCGCGATCACGATCGAGAGCGGAAGGAGGATGTAGAGGCTGATGCGGGTCAGGTCGGCCCAGAAGTTGCCGAGCCCCTCGGCACGGTTGGCCGCGAAGGCGCGCGCCATAACGGCAGCGACGGCCACGCCGGCGGCGGCGGACAGGAAGTTATGCGAGGTCAGTCCCGCCATCTGCGAGAAGGTCGAGACCGTCGCCTCAGGCACATAGGACTGCCAGTTGGTATTGGTAACGAAGCTGACGGCGGTGTTGAACGCCAGGTGCGGGCTCAACCCCGCGAAGCCTTGCGGATCGAGTGGCAACCGGTCCTGGAACCTGAGGATCAGGTAGAGGACCACGAAGCTGGCGATCGAGAAAGCGAGCAGGCTAAACGTATAGCCGACCCAGCCTTGGCTGCGATCCGGCCGCACGCCGCAGGCGGCGTAGATCATCCGCTCGAGCGGCCGCAGCACCAGGTCGAGGAAGGTGCGCTGTCCCTGCCAGACCTTGGCGACGTAGCCGCCCAGCGGCCACGCCAGCGCGACAGCCACGCTGATGGTGATGAGGATTTCGATCCAGCCCTGAGCGTTCATCAGAACTTCTCCGGGCGAAGCAGGGCGACCACCATGTAGCCGCCGATGAAGAGGGCGCCGACGCCCCAGACGACGAGCTCCAGCATCAGAGCCGCCTCAGAGCCTTGGCGTAGACCCCGAACAGCGCCAGCGCGCCGGCGCCGAGCGCGAGGAACAGGATGTCGAGCACGAACTGCGCTCCCGAGCTTCTTGAACAGGACTCGGACGTAGCAAGGCCGCGCGTAAGGGTTCCATTCGGATGGCGCCGCCGCGCATAAGGGAAATATCAGGCGACGAGCAGGTTTCGGCCGAGAGCGAAGACCTTCGGATGGCGCTCGGCGCTCAGCGGTTCTCGAAGTAGCGCGGCGGGGTTCAGGATCGCTTCGCCCTCTCCTGGCAGCCCAAACTGGCTTGGGGGCGCGTTGCTCGCCCGCCCCGCGCAGGGCAGGGGGGCGAAGCTTCGCGCTGACCGGTCAGGCCGGTTGCGGGACCGGCTTGGGGTCGATCCCCTGCAGGCCCGACTTGTTGCGGATCACCAGCATGTCGTGCGGCTTCGGCCGCCAGGGCCGGCCCTGCAGCCAGAGCCTCATCAGCGTGCGCTTCTGCTCCGGCGCCTCGCCGTCGCCGAAGTCGGTGCGGCTGTGCAGGATCTCGTAGTTGTTGATGAACACCATCTCGCCCGGCTCCAACAGGATAGGGATGTGGAACTCCGGCCGCTTCGACACCTCGTCCAGGAAGACCAGCGCCTCCTCTTCCTGAGGCGTGAGACCGCCGACGTTCTTCCGTTGGTGCGCGACGAGGGAATTGCCGCTGAACATCGCGCTCAGCAGGCCGTCCTTGCGTCCGAAGACCGGGACGCGATGCGACGTCAGCGGCTCTTCTCCCTCGGGTTGTTCCCCGGCGCGGAACTGGTGGAAGCCGCGCTCAAGGAGCGGCAACAGGTCCGGCCGCTCGCGCTTGATCGTCTCGTAGACCGCCAGCGCGCTGGCGAAGACGGTCGCGCCGCCCCAGACCGCCTTCTGGATGCTGAACAGCGACAGCATGTCGATACGGTCGTTGTGGATCGGCAGAACGCCCGGCGCCGAATAGGCGCGCATCTTCACGCGTGACTCGCGCACCCGGACTTCGCCGAGCAGGTCGCCCTCGACGTTCTGCGAGACCGCGTCACCGAAGTGCGTGCCGATGCCCCAGTAGAGGTACTGCAGCTCTTCCTTGCTGAACTCCGCCATGGGCACGCCGCCGATGATCACCAGGCCGACGCCATGCTTCAGCTCGTGCGAGAGCCGCTTGAGGGTGGCGTCGAGGACGGGGTCGCGGAAGTCGTCTTGGCGGATCTCGGTGACCGGTTTGCCGGAGGCCTTGCAACTGGCGACCAGCCTGCGAAGCGCATCGATCTCTGCGGCGCTGAGCGGGTGGGTGATCTTGACTCGGTCGATGTCGGCGGCGAGCCAGCCCTTGCGTTCGGTATGCCGGGGCCAGTCGTCCAGTTCGATTGCGTTAGCCATCTATGCGTTTCCTCGGCTGTGTCGATTTTGCGCGAAAGGCGGCGATCATCCCTTCCGCAGCTCGCGGCTTGTCTTAATATAAGGACAAGCGAAGATACAACGCCGCCAGCGCGGGAGGAAGCCGTGAGCACGTCGCCGCAGACGCTCTACGAAAAAATTTGGAACAGCCACGTCATCGAGCGGCTCGCCGATGACGTCTATCTGATCTCGACCGACCGGCAGCTGATCTACGAAGGTACCAGCAACCCGGCCTTCGACATGCTGCGCGACCAGGGGCTGAAGGTCCGCAAGCCGCACGCGACGCTCGCCATTCCGGATCATTCGGTACCGACCCGCGACCGGCACAAGATCGGGGTGGGCGTGCAGGCCTCCGTCGAGGAGCTGCGCCGCAACGCCGAGGCGAACGGCATCGAGTACTACGGCATGGACCATGAGCGGCACGGCATCGTGCACGTGGTCGGCCCCGAGCTCGGTTTCACCCAGCCCGGCCTGATTATGGCTTGCGCCGACAGTCACACTTCGACCCACGGCGCGCTCGGCGCGCTCGCCTTCGGAGTCGGCACCTCCGAGCTGGCCCATGTCCTGGCGACGCAGACGCTCGTCCAGCGCCCATCCAAGCCGATGCAGGTCGAGCTTACCGGGCGACCCCATACGGCGGTCTATGGCAAGGACCTGGCGCTGGCCGTGATGCGCGTCGTAGGGGCCAGCGGCGGCGTCGGCCATGCGATCGAGTTCACCGGCGAGGCGATCCGCGAGCTGCCGATGACCGGCCGGCTTACGCTCTGCAACATGGCCGTCGAGGCCGGCGCCCGCAGCGGCCTGATCGCGCCGGACGAGATCACCTTCGCCTGGCTGAAGGATCGGCCGTTCTCGCCGAAGGGCGAGGCCTGGGAACAGGCGGTCGCCTACTGGCGCACGTTGCGCAGCGATCCGGGCGCGACCTACGCGAAGAAGGTGGTGATTGACGCCGCTTCGCTGACGCCGCTGGTCACCTGGGGCACTTCGCCCGACGAAGTGGTCGAGGTCACCGGCGCCGTGCCTGACCCTTCGGAGGCGCCGAACGCCGCCGCCGCCGCCGCTTGGCGTCGCTCGCTCGAATACATCGGCCTGACGCCCGGCACGCGGATGCAGGATGTCACCGTCGATCGGGTGTTCATCGGCTCCTGCACCAATTCGCGGCTCGATGATCTGCGCGCCGCCGCTGCGGTGCTGCGCGGGCGGCGGGTTGCGTCCGGGGTCCACGCGATGGTGACCCCGGGCTCTGCGACGGTGAAGCGCGAGGCCGAAGCTGAAGGCCTGGACCGGGTCTTCCTCGAGGCCGGTTTTGAATGGCGCGATGCCGCCTGCTCGATGTGCTACGGCAGCAAGCAGGACTTCGTGGCGCCTGGCGAGCGTTGCGCGTCTACCTCTAACCGAAACTTCGAGAACCGTCAGGGCCCAGGGGCGCGCACCCACTTGGTGAGCCCGGCGAGCGCCGCCGCGGCCGCCGTGGCCGGGCGCTTCGTCGACGTCCGCGACCTGGCCTGAGGATCCCGCCATGCAACCTTTCACACGCCTCACGGCGATCGCCGCGCCGATGCCGAAGCCGAACATCAACACCGACGACATTTATCCCGGCCCGATGGCGAGTTCCGTCGGTCGCAAGCGACCGCATGAGTTCATGGTGCGGGGCAAGATGGGGCCGAACGCCTTCGCCGCCTTGCGCTGGGACGACGAGATGGAGCCGAGGCCCGACTTCATCCTCAACCAGCCGCCCTATGACCGCGCCCAGATCCTGGTGACCGGCCCCAACTTTGGCTGCGGCTCGTCGCGGGAGATGGCGGTGTGGTGCCTCGAGGAAATCGGCATCCGCTGCCTGATCGGCTCGTCGTTCGGCGACATCTTCTTCAACAACTGCTTCAAGAACGGCGTGCTGCCGATCCGTCTCTCGCCCCCGGAGGTGGAGACGCTGCTGGCGCTGGCCGCCGACCCGGAGAAGGCGGAGATCACCGTGGATCTCGAGGCCAAGACGGTCATCGGCGCCGACGGCAAAACCCGACCGTTCGATATCGCCGAGTACTATCGCGAGATGCTGCTTCAGGGCTTGAACGAGATCTCGGCGACGAGGGCGCGCCTCCCTCGCATCGAGGCCTTCGAACGCGGCTACCACGGCGAGCGTCCCTGGCTGCCCGCCTGACCTCGCTCCCCAAGCTGAAGATCTTCCAGGAGCCGACGATGTCTGGAACCGCCGACGACTTCCTGCCCGCGCTCTCGCGGGCGGCGCGCGACATGGCCTTCGAGCGTCTGCCGCCCGAGGTCGTGGCCATGGCCAAGCAGTGCCTGCTCGACTGGCTGGGCTGCGCCATCGCCGGCAGCGTCGACCCGCTCGTGGAGATCCTGATCGCGGACGCCCTGGACGGAGGGGAGGTGGGGCCGGCCGCGTTGGTCGGACGCAGCGAGCGCACCGGGCTGCTCAGCGCCATTCTGATCAACGGCGCAGCCGGTCACGCGCTCGACTACGACGACAGCAACACGCTCATCATGGGCCACCCGACCGCGCCTCTCGCACCCGTGGTCCTGGCGCTGGGAGAGGCGCGTGGCAGCCGCGGCAAGGCGGTTCTTGAGGCCTTTGTCGCCGGCTACGAGACCTCGGCCACCGTCGGCCGGCTGATGACCGCGAGGCACTACAAGGCGGGCTTTCACAGTACCGCGACCTTGGGCGCGTTCGGTGCGGCCGCCGCGGGCGGGCGCCTGCTCGGTCTGGACGAGGCGGGGCTGGGCGCCGCCTTCGGGCTCGCGGGGACCCGCGCCGCAGGCTTGCGCGCCTCCTTCGGGACGATGGCCAAGCCGCTGCACGCCGGACATGCCGCTTGGGTCGGCGCCAGCGCCGCGCGCTGGGCGGCGCGGGGCTTCACGGCCGCGCCGGACATTTTCGCCGATCCGCGCGGCTTCCCGGCCAGCCATGTGGCGGAGCCTCGTTTCGAAGCGGCGCTTGGCCCGTTGCCGGGCGGCTGGGCCATCCTCAACAATCGCTTCAAGTGGCATGCCGCATGCCACGGGACGCACTGCATAATTGACGCGATGTCCGAGCTTCGCGAAGCGCAGGCGCTCGCGCCCGAGCGGGTGCGCGGAGTCGCCCTGCGGTTGCCAGCCAACGCCCGCACCGTCTGCGGGATCGAGGCGCCGTCGACGGGGCTCGAGAGCAAGTTCAGCCTGCGAATGATGGCGGCCTTCGCCTTGGCCGACGTCGACACCGCCTCGCCCGCTTCGTTCAGCGACGCCAACGCCCGCGATCCGGCGCTCAACGCGCTGCGCGAGCGCGTCACCGTCATCTACGATCCCGACATGGAAGCCGGCGGCGAAGCCGTCATCGAACTGGCGGACGGGCGCACCTTCGCACGGACGACCGATCCGCTGCGCGACCCGATCGACATCGCGGCGCAGGCACGTCGCGCACGGGGCAAGTTCGAGTCGCTGGCGACCCCAGTCCTGGGCGCGGCCGCGGCGCGCGAGGTCGCGGATCAGGTGCTCGCGCTGGAGGGGGTCGAGGACGTCGGTGTGGTGGTTCGCGCCGTCACGCCCGTGCGCGAATCCGCATCGGCCGCCAGCCGATAGCCATCCATAACTCCGTTCATAGCGCGTTCGCCCTGACTAGCGTGGCCATGGACTCGACGTCATCGCCGCCGACATCAAGCCTTCCTCGGCCCGCTGGGTGCGCCTTGCCAGGAGCCGCCCTCCGGGCTGCTCACCGCGATCGACCTCTCCACCCACAAGGTGATCTGGGATCGCAGGCTCGGGACGGCGCGTAACAGCGGGCCGCTGGGTCTGAAATCGCACCCGCCGTTCACTTTGGGCGCCCCGGCCATCGGTGGATCCCTGACGACGCGCAGCGGGTTGGTCTTCACCGGCGCAGCTCAGGACAGTACGCTGAGGGCGTTCGACATCTCCTGCGGCAAGCTGCTCTGGAGCGTCGAGCTGCATGGAGGCGGCCAGTCGACGCCGATGATCTATTGGTCCGAGCCGAGCGGACGACAGTTCCTGGTCATGGCGGCGGGGAGCACTTCGCCCTTGCCGGAACCAAGGGCGACAGCATCGTGGCCTACGCGCTGCCGCGCTGAGGTCAGGGCGCCAGGCCCAAGGCTTTGTCGAGCCCCGGGTCCGCTTTCGCGGCGGCCATGTCGCGCGCGCTTTCGCCGGCCCGATTCTCGCGATCGAGGTCGGCCCCGCGTGCGTGCAGCAGCGTGGCGATGGCGGGCTGATCGGCTCGAATGCTCTTCATGAGCGCGGTTTCGCCGTCGGCGTCGATGGCGTCGACCGGAACGCCTCGCTCGAGCAGGGCTTTCACCTCGCCGATCCGACCACTCGCAGCGGCGGCCACGAGCCGTGCGGCCTGGTCGCTCGTCGATCCTGCCGTCGCCTTCTCGGCGGAGGAGAAGGCCTGCGCAGCCATTGCTGCTGGGGCCGCGGGTTTCGCACGCGCGACCGGCCGAGACTGAGCCGGCTCCTCGACGCTTTGCGGGACGGGCAGGGCTTCTGACATCGTCTCCGGTGCGCGCCGGGCCGTGGTTACGACCGACGACGGCCGCGCGGCGGAAAGATCGTTGGCGTCTGCGGCCGGTGGGCGAGTTTCGGCTTCGACCTTCGCCGGCTGCGGCGGCGCTAATGCGGTCGGCTTGGCTGCGGGGAGCGGCGACGCCTCCATTGAGGGGGCGTTGGGAGCGGGGTGGTTTGCCGGGGCCGGGGCCGGGGCAGGGGCAGGTGGTGGCCGCGGGGCGGACGCCTCCCGCATATGCATCGCCAACAGCACGCTCAGCCCGCCGACGGCCGCGGCCGCCAATCCGCCGCCCAGTCGCCAGATCGTCCGCCGATCGCGGGACGTCTGGATTTCTGCTTCGCGCGATGCTGCGGCGAGCACGCGCGCCCGCCGCGCCGCGCGCGCCTCTTCGTCATCGAGGAACGCCTCCGCCTGGACGTAGGCTTTGTCGAGGGGGTCTGGGGTCACGTCGTAATCAGACATGATCCGCTTCCTCCGCAGCAAGGACTTGTCTGAGCCTGACGCGAGCATAGCGCAGGCGGGTCTTCGCCGTTTCCAGCCCGACGCCGGTCACGAGCGCGATCTCCGACAGGGGCAGTTCGCCGTATGCCGACAGCAGGAACGCGCTCCGCTGTTCGAGCGGCAGAGCCTCGATCGCCGTGACCATGCGCTGCGCCAGTTCCTGCGACTGCACCTGCTCCAGCGGCGTCGGACCTGGGTCGGGGGCCGCCATCGCGCTCTCCTCGTCGGCCGACACCAGGACGGCGACCTTCTGGCGTCGGAAGTGATCCCAGACCTTGCGGCGGGCGATGGTGAACAGCCAGGTCGGGAAACTCGCCTTGTCGGGATCGAATGCGGCCGCGCTCTTGGCGATCGAGATCCAGGTCTCCTGGTGCAGGTCTTCCGCCGCATCGGCATGGGCGGCGCCCAGCATGCGGCGCACGAAATGGAAGCAGGCGCGGTCGTAGCGGTCATAGAGGCGGGCGAACGCTTGCGCATCGCCGGCGCTGTGAGCACGCAGCAACTGAGCGTCGGTCGCTGGGGCCGCCTCCATCGCCGAAAGTCTAGCTGCGACACGCTCCAACCGGCAAAGCCTCAGAAGTCGGAGGGCGGATCTGGGACATAGCCTTGGCCGCTTGGTCGCGACGGAAATGGCCGCGGCCGGCCGTAGGCGTACGGCGGCGTTGCGATCACGCCTTCGGCGGCGAGGTTGGCGTAGGTGTCGTACTCGATCTGCCGAACGATCTGCGGGTAGCGGGTCGCCCGCTCGAACGCGACGCGCTGGGACACCGACCATTCCCGCGCGCCGTGAGCGGTGCCGAGCCTTTCGTCGCGCCGCTGCGCCGTGATCACGGTGTCGTTGGGCTGGCCCGGCGCAAACAAGCCCCGAGGCGAGGCGGCTCGCGGCTCCTCCACGCGTTGCGGCGCAGGCGACGGCATTGTCGGAGCACCCTGCAGGGCCGCCGGTGGCGCAGGCGCCCTGAGCCGCGCCGCGTCCTGCGAGGGTTTCGCGGATGGCGGCGCGATCGCGGCGACCGGGGGAACGACCTTCTCCCTGAAGGCAGCCATGCCGATGACGCCGACATTGGTCGGGCGGCCGGTGCGCGCGGCGTAGGACTGCGGAAGCGGCGCAAACGAGAAGGCGGCGACCTCGCTCGCGGACTTGCGCCATCCGACGATGTCGTCCGACTGATAAGGCGCGAGCACATAGCCCGTCTGGTCGTAGGCGGCGGTCTCTCCGGAGATGATGTTCACGCCGTCGACCGAGACCACCATCAGCACCCGGCCGTCGGTGTTGTTGATGAGTCGAAGCCCATAGCGCCTGCCCGGCTCGCCCGCGACGTATAGGCGGCCATGGTGGCGCCAGACCCGCAGCGGCTGGCCGGAGTCGCGGTCGATCACTTGCAGGTCCACCTGGCCTTGATCGGCCCAAGCGCTCGTCGCGCCGAGAATTGAAAGCGTCGCGATCGCCGCCGCCAACGCCGATCGACGGGACAGCGACGTCCGAACTCCACCAACTGTCATGCGCGTCTCCTCATGCTCACATGAGAGTCTACGCAGCGCCTCGCCGGGCGGGGTTAGGGGCCGGTGAGAATTTCTGAGGCCGCAAGCTTTGACCGCGCGCTGCGGTCACGACGCCTCGAACAGAAAATCGATAAGCCTGTCGATCTGGGCGCGGATCATGTGCTCGCCGGCGTGGGTTGCGGCGCCCTGAGCCTGAGCTGTCTCGAGGAGCCGGGTGTGCGCCGGTTGCATCACCGCTTCAGCCACCAGCTGTCCCGGGCGGAAGCTTGTGGTCGTCACCGGCAATGGATCGTCCGGCCTCATGCCCAGCACCGTCGCATTCACCACCACATCTGCGGCGGCGGGATCGGCTGGACCGGCTTCCGCGGGCGTGCCGGTCAGCCCCGTGACGAGACGCGCCAGATCTTGCGCCTTCTCGATGCTGCGGTTGGCGATGATCAGGCGCTTGATGGGGTGGCGGCAAAGGGCGAGCGCGATGGCCGCGCCGGCGCCGCCGGCGCCCAGCAGCAGCACGCTACGGCCGTCGAGGGCGTGGCCTTCCTGTACAAGGCCGGAAACGAAGCCTTCGCCGTCGAGAGTGCCGCCGTGAAGAGCGCCATCGGCTCCGCGACGAACGACGTTGACCGCGCCCAGCGCCTCGGCGTCCGTTGTGAGGGTGTCGCAGAGCGCGGGCAGCGCGGTCTTGTGCGGCACGGTGGCGATCAGGCCGGCCACGCTCTCCGAGCGCCGCATCGCCTGCACGACCTCTCCCAGCGCCGGCGGGGCCACCTGCCACGGGACGACCAGCGCGTCGATCCCGCGTGCGGCCAGCGCCGGGTTCATGAACGATGGCGTGCGGATGTGGCTGGCGGGATAAGCCAGCAATGGCAGGATCGACGTATGGCCGGTGACAGGGGTCGACATCGCGCAGCCCCAGGTCAGAGCGGAACGGGCCGCCCGTCGAGCAGCGCGCTCGCCACCTGCTCGATGCCCGGCGCGTCCAGCTTGTAGTACGCATAAAGGTGCGTCGGCGGGGCGATCAGGCTGTACTCGTCGCGAATGCCGTGGCGGAACAGCTTCACGCCGCAGCCTTCGTCGGCGAGCACTTCGGCGACCGCCGAGCCCAGGCCGCCCAGCACATTGTGCTCCTCGATTGTCATCAGCATGCGGCTGCGGCCCGCGGCGCGTAGCACCGCCTCCCGGTCGAGCGGCTTGATCGTCGCCATGTCGATGACGCCGACCGATCGCCCAGCCGCGTTGAGTTGGCGGGCGGCCTCGATCGCCGGATGGACGGGCAGGCCGCAGGCGATGATGGTGAGTTCCTCGCCCGCGCCATGCTCAATGGCCTTGCCGATGACGAAGTGCGCCCCCCGTTCGTAGATGTCCGGATCGCGACCGCGACCGATGCGGAAGTAGATGGGCTCGGGCCACTCGGCGGAGGCTTTGATCGCGGCGGCGAGTTGCGATCCGTCGGACGGTGAGATCACCGTCAGGTCGGCGATCGCGCGCATGGTCGCGATATCCTCGGTGGCGTGGTGCGAGGTGCCGTAGAAGCCGAGGGAGATGCCGGTGTGGTGGCCGATCAGCCGCACGGGCTGGGCGCAATAGGCGACGTCCATGCGGATCTGCTCGCAGCAGAGCAGGCCGAGGAACGAGGCGAAGGTCGCGACGAACGGCATGTGGCCGGTGGTGGCGAGGCCGGCGGCCGCCGTCACCATGTTCTGCTCGGAGATGCCGAACTGGATGTAGCGGTCGGGGTGCGCGTGGGCGAACTTGTTGAGGCCGTTGGAATACTGCAGGTCGGCGGAGCCGGCGATCACCGGATGCCCCTCCGCCACCAGTTCGAGGAGGGCGTCGGACAGGAAGTCGAGGCCGGGGTTCTTGGCGTTCAGCGCGCGGTATTGCCACGACTCGGCGGAGAGCAGGGCGGTCATGGTCAGATCTCCCGCGCCATGATTTCGGCGATCGCCAGCTCGGCGTCTTCCGGCGCCAAATAGCCTAGGTGCCAGCCGGGTTCGGCCTCCATGTAGGAGACGCCCTTGCCCTTGATCGTACGGGCGACGACGCACACCGGCGTCTGACGAGCGCCGTCGGCCTTAAGTCGGCGCAGCAACTCGGTCAACGCCGCGAGGTCGTGACCGTCGACGTCGTGCACCTCCCAGCCGAAGGCGCGCCACTTGTCGGTCAGCGGCTCGATTCCGATGACGTCATCGACCTTGCCGTCGAGCTGATAGCCGTTGCGGTCGACAATCGCGACCAGGCGCGAGAGCTTGTGCTGGGTTGCGAACAGCGCCGCTTCCCAGACCTGGCCTTCCTGCATCTCGCCGTCGCCGAGCATGACGAAGGTGGTGAAGCCGCGGCCGGATGCGCGGCCGCCCCAGGCGATGCCTGCGCCGGCCGACAGGGCGTGGCCGATCGAGCCCGAGCTGAAGTCGATCCCCGGAACTTTGCGCATGTCCGGGTGGTCGCCGAGCGGATTGCCGAGGCGCGTGTAGCCGTCGAGCACCTCCTTCGCGAGGAAGCCCAGGTCGGCCAGGATCGGGAACAGGCCGACGGCGGCATGGCCCTTGCCCATCAGGAAGCGATCGCGGTCTGGCCACTTGGGCTCGCCGGCGCGCAGCGACATGACGTCGTAGTAGAGGGCGGCGAAGATCTCCGCCGCGGAGAAGGCCGAGGAGTAATGTCCGGTCTTGGCGATCTCGATCAGTCGAATCGTCTCCAGCCGAACGAACCGAGCCTTTTCACGCAGCGCCGCCAGTTCGGACGGGGAGATCGAGAAGTCGTTCGCTTGTGCCCGAGGCGACGCCGCGGATGTCTCTGTCGTCGCCATTCCGCCCGTTCTCCCGTCTTCCATGGCGACTATCATGCATGATATATGATCGCAAGGATCCCACCTTGCCGCTGACGGGCGCTCGGGTGTGAGATCACATGTCCAGTATGACATGCGCCTCGCCGACGTGCGCGCAAGGGATGGGATGCCACGGATGCCGCACTTCGACCTCATCGTTCGCAACGCCCTGATCTACGACGGCCGCGGCGGCGAGCCCTTCGTCGGCGACATCGCAGTCGACGGCGCCACGATCCGAGAGGTGGGCGCGGTGGAGGGGGCCGGGCGGCGGGAGATCGACGCCAAGGGCCTAGCCGCCATGCCGGGCTTCGTCGACATCCACACCCACTACGACGGCCAGGCGACCTGGAGCGACCGGATGACGCCGTCGTCCGACCATGGCGTCACGACGGTGGTGATGGGCAATTGCGGGGTCGGCTTCGCGCCCTGCCGGCCGCAGGATCGCGAAGTCCTGGTCAAGCTGATGGAGGGCGTCGAGGACATCCCCGAGGTGGTGATGGAGGCCGGCATCCCCTGGACGTGGGAGAGTTTCGCCGAATACCTTGACTTCCTCGATGGGCGACGTTTCGACGTCGACGTCTCGGCGCAGCTGCCGCACGCGCCGCTCAGGGTCTATGTCATGGGTGAGCGCGCCGGCAGCATCGAGGATGCGACCGACGAGGACATCGCGCGCATGAAGGCGCTGACCGAGGAGGCCTTGGCCGCTGGCGCTCTCGGCTTCAGCACCACACGCAGCATCAATCACCGCAGCGCCAGCGGCGAGGTGTCGCCGAGCTACCACGCAGCGGAGAAGGAACTGATCGGCATTGCCTCGGCGCTGCGCGAGGCCGACGCCGGCGTGCTGCAGGGCGTGGCCGACATGCTGACCGAAGACGAAGCCGTCGAGCGCGTCGGCCTGTTCCGGCGGATGGCCGAAGCCGCGGGCCGGCCGACCACCACCTCCGTGGTAGAGCACACCCCCAACGACGCCTGGCGCAAGGCGCTGGAAACGATCGGCGAAGCCAACCGCGACGGCGTGGTGCTGCGCGCCCAGGTGTTCAGTCGGGCGCTCGGCCTGATCATGGGGCTGGAACTCTCGCAGACGCCGGTTTCGAGCAGCGCGCTGTTCAAGTCGCTGCGCAAGCTGCCGCTGGCCGAGCGGGTAGCCAAGCTGCGCGAGCCGGAGGTGCGGGCGACCATCATCGCCGAGGCGCAGGCAAGCCCCAAGGCCTACAAGCACTTCGATAGGGTCTATCACCTGGGCGACACGCCGAATTACGAGCCGGATCCCCAGAATTCGCTGGCCAACATCTCTAAGCGCACCGGCGTTTCCCCCTTTGAACTCGCCTACGACATGCTGCTGGAGCGCGAAGGCCATGGCCTGCTCTACGGTGCGATGTCGAACTACTACGGCGGTTCGCTGGAGCACGTGCGGGAGATGCTGACCCATCCCGACACGGTGGTCGGCATCGGCGACGGCGGCGCGCACTACGGCCTGATCTGCGACGCCAGCTATCCGACCCACATGCTGAGCTACTGGGGTCGCGACCGGGCCAGCGGCGAGCGCCTGCCCCTGCCGTTCATCGTCAAGACTCTGACCAAGGACAACGCCGACGCGGTGGGTTTCACCGACCGAGGCGTGATCGCGCCCGGCATGAAGGCGGATCTCAACATCGTCGACCTCGAGCGGCTATCGCTGAGCAGCCCGGAAGTGGCCCGCGACCTGCCGCGCGACGGCGTGCGGATGCGGCAGAGCGCCCATGGCTACGTCGCGACGATCGTCAGCGGCGTCGTGACCCGCGAGAACGGCGTGGACACCGGGGCGCGGCCCGGCCGTCTGGTGCGCGGCGCTGGCGCCGCGCCCCCAAAGCACGCGGTTCCCGCCTGAGGGGCGATCGCGCCTGCAGGTCAGCCGCGGGGCGTGATGCCGTAAATCACGCGGGCTTCCGCGGGCGTCGCTGGCTCACGGCCGTGAGCGCGGGCGCGTTCGACGAACTTCTCGACCAGCTGCGCATTGGTCGGCTTCCCCAGCTCGACATAGGGATAGTCGCCCAGGCCGGCGCTGAGATGGCCGCCCGACTCCAGAATGTAGTCGAGCACCGTGAAGGCGCTGCCGCCGGTGTTGTAGACGTTCCAGGCGAAGGGGGCGTCCTTCGGCAGGAAGTCGGTCAGGGCGCGGATGCCGTTGGGCGTTCCCGGGTGGGCGAAGATGTGCTCGCCCGACGACAGCATCAATTGCGCGAACCGCGGCCCGTCCAGCAGGCCCGCCTGGTAGAAGGCCAGCATGTATCGAACCGCCGTGACGTTGCAGGCGACCGGGTAGGGGCGGACGCCGATCTCACGCAGCCGGGTGGCGAAGTAGGTCAGGGTCTCGACGGTGTTGGTGTAGATCTTATTCTGCGAGCGGAAGGCGCCGGCCTCTTCGTCGAACCGGTCGATGTTCGTGGTCACGAAGTCCAACGGCGCGAGGTCGACCTTTAAGCCCTCCGCAACCATCTGCTCTACGGTGGCCAGTCGTTCGGCGGCGTTCCCCTTGTGCGCCACCGCGCCCAGCGTGGGGTGGATGACCACATCGCACTCAGCGCTGAGGCGGCGCACGATCTCGGCGTTGGCCTCATACCCGGTGTCGGGGCGGCCGGTGTCGGTGCGCGCATGGAAGTGGATGATCGCCGCGCCCGCGCGGTGACAGGCCAGAGCGGCGGCGACAATCTCGTCAACGGTCCAGGGCACGTTGGGGTTCTCACGCTTCTCGTACTCGTTGAGGCGCACCTCGATGATGAACTTGTCCGACATGCCCGATTTCCCATCCCGTCCGCGCGCTCGTCGCGTGAGGCGCCCAGCCAGGGTCGCCGCCTTGTTGGTCAAAATCATGTATGATATTTGATGGCCGCTCAAGCCGGCCGATGGAGCCTAGATGCTGAGAGTCTTCGGCGCGCCGTCGCGTTACGTTCAGGGGCCGGGCGCGCTCGACACCTTGGGACAGGAACTGCTCCGGCTGGCGCCCGATGCGGTCCTCCTGGTGGATCCGCTGGTGGAGGACATGGTCGGCGAGCGGCTGCGAACGGCGTGCGCGTCTAGCGGTCTGGACGCGCGCTTCCTCACCTTCGGCGGTGAGTGCTCGGCGGCGGAGGTGGACCGCCTGGTCGCGCAGCTGGGCGGGCGGCAGCCGTCCGTCGTCGCCGCGGCCGGCGGCGGCAAGTGCCTCGATACCGGCAAGGGGCTCGCCCATCGCTGCGGGGCCAAGGTGGCGAGCGTTCCGACCGTCGCCTCGACCGACGCGCCGACCAGCCATAACTACGTCTTCTACGACGAGCATCACCGGCTGGCCTCGGTCGAGAAGCTGCCTGGAAATCCGGTGCTGGTGGTTGTCGACACCCAGGTGATCGCCAGGGCGCCGCGGTATCTGTTCGTCGCCGGGATCGGCGACGCCATGGCCAAGCTGTTCGAGGTGGACCGCTGCATAGCCGCGAACGGACCGAACATCTTCGGTGCGCGCGCCTGCGAGACGGCCCGGGTGCTGGGGCGCGGCTGCTACGAAACCGTTCTACGCGACGGCGAGGCGGCGCTGGAGGCGGTGGCGCGCGGCGAGCCCGACGAGGCGCTCGAGCGGGTGGTGGAGGCCACCGTGTTGATGAGCGGGCTCAGCTTCGAGAGCGGCGGGCTCTCGATCGCCCACTCGATGACGCGTGGCCTTTCCGCCGTGGCGGCGCTGACGCACGCGCTGCACGGCCGCCAGGTGGCCTATGCGCTGCTTGTGCAGCTCGAACTTGAAGGCCAGCCGCAGACGGTGAGCGGCCTGAAGGACTTCTATCGGCGGGTCGGCCTGCCTTGCACGCTGCAGGATCTCGCCGAACCGCAGACGCTGGGCTACCGGCCGACGGCCGAGGAGATCGGCGTCATCGCGCGGCTTTCGCTTGCCGCGCCGCATGCGAGTCATTTTCCATACCGCGTAACCGAGGCGCAGATGGCGGCGGTCATCGTCGGGCTGGAAGGCGCTCGGGACGAAGATGCTGCAGCGGCGCTCGGCGCCGTCGTGTGACAGGCTATCGAGGATGGGATTGGAACTGCAACGTCTGAACGCGGGCAATCTGTCGGCGCAGGTTTATGCAAGCATCCGCCAGGCGCTGATCGACGGGCGGTTCGCGCCGGGTCAGCGGTTACGGATCGGTGCGCTTGCCGGAGAGCTCGGAACCAGCGTGACGCCCGTGCGCGAGGCGATCTTCCGGCTGGTCAGCGAGCAGGCGCTGGCCATGACGGCGGCGACGGCGGTGTATGTCCCCTTCCTCGACAGCGCGCGCATGCGGGAGATCCGGCTCATCCGCATGGAGCTCGAAGGACTGGCCGCGGCGACCGCGGCAACGCTGATCGACGACGACGGGCTGGCGCGTCTGGAAGCGATCCAGAAGCGTTTCATCGCCGCAGCGGCCACCGACCCACAGGCGGCCAGCGCCTGCAACCGCGAGTTCCACTTCGCCGTCCTGGACATTGCGCGGATGCCGAAGCTGGAGGTGATCGTGGAGAGTCTCTGGACTCTGATGGGTCCGCTGATGAGCGTCTTTCACAGCACCATGCCGGTTCGTCATATCGCCAGCGACGATCATCCGCACTATGAGGTGCTGGCTGCGTTGCAGGCGCGCGACGCGGATCGCGCCCGGCGCGCGCTGGCCAAGGACATCGCCTGGGGCAGCGTGCTCGAAGGCTGGCTCGACGAGCAGAGCGATGGCCGCAAGATGGCGGCGAAACAGGCCCTCTAGTCCGCAGACTCCTGGGCCGTCGGCTTGAGCAGGTACGGCGTCAGGATCTCGCGGCACGCTTGCGGGAGCGGGGCGGGGCGACCGTCCTGGATGCACACCATCACGCAGCGCGACACCGCGCAAACCTGGCCATGCTGTACGATCAGGCTCGCGATCGACCAGCTTGAGTTGCCGATCTTGGAGATGCCGAAATGCACGGTAAGCGGATCGGGCCAGACCAGCTCCGCCAGATAGTCCAGCGTGTGAGTGACGAGCGAGGCGGAGAATTCGCCAAGTGCGTCGCGAAACTGCGGCGACCAGTCGATCCGGGCGCGCGCGTCCTCGAAATGGGCGGCGATCGTGACGTTGTTCAGGTGACGGTTGTTGTCGACGTCGGAATAGCGGGTGTTGGCCTGCAGCACCGAGGGATAACGCGCGGGATCTAGCAGATCGGGATCAATATTCCGCATCGCTCGCCTGTCGCCTGCAGGGCCTTCCTGTTGCGATGGAGCTATATGATCCGCCGGGCGGGGTCCACCCGGGCCGCGGCCGCCCGGCGTCAGGATCTCCCCATTACGCTCGCCAGGCGCTCTACGACCTTCGCCGGCGCCATCGGCTTGTAGAGGAGGGCGAACGGCTCGGCGCGCAGGCGGTCGAATCCGCCGGCGCTCACCTCGCTGACGTGGCCGGTGAGCAGGATCGCGGGCAGGCCCGGCTTGCGCGCGTGGATCGCATGGATGAGCTCGAGGCCATTCATGCCGGGCATCGAGAAGTCGGTGACTAGCCCATCGATCTGGGCGTCGCCGTCGAGATGGGCGAGCGCACAGCGGCCGTCTTCGGCTCCGACAGCGACGAAGCCCATGTCCTGGAATGAGGTGATCAGGCCTTCGCGGATCAGCGGATCGTCGTCGACGATCATGACCCGGCGGCCGGCGCCGTCGCCATTTGACCACGCCAGGCGAGGGGCGGTCGCGCTTTCGCGGACGCCGGGCTCGGCCTCGGGAAGCCAAACGGTGACGGTCGTACCCCGACCCACCTCGCTGACGATCGCAAGCGCGCCGCCCGACTGCTCGGCGAAGCCTTTCGCCATCGACAGGCCGAGCCCGGTGCCATGGCCCTTGGGCTTGGTGGTGAAGAACGGCTCTACGATCCGGCCGAGGATCGTCGGCTCGACGCCGGTCCCGGTATCGGCGACGGTGAAGTGGACGTACCGTCCCGGCGGCAGGCCCAGGCGCTCCTGCGCGTGCTGCAGCTCCGCACTTGACGCCGAGATCGTCAGGTCGCCGCCATCGGGCATCGCGTCCCGGCCGTTGGTCGCCAGGTTCAGCAGGACGGTTTCGAGCTGATTCCGGTCGGCGAACACCCAGCCGGCGCCGTCGGCGATCCGCACGTGGATCGTGATCGGGGGGCCGATCGCATGGGCGAGCAACTCGCCCACCTCGGCGATCAGCGCCGCGGCGTCTATCGCCTCTGCGCGGAGCGAGTCGCGCCGCGCGAAGGCCAGCAGCCGGCGGCTGATCGCGCTGCCGCGTTCGACGGCGTCGTGGATCCGCCGCGCCTGGCGCGCCACCTCGTGACTGTTTTCCGGACGGCGCTCAATGCGCGCGGCGCTGCCGCTGACGACCTGGAGTATGTTGTTGATGTCGTGGGCGATGCCTCCGGCGAGCTCGCCGATCGCGGTCATCCGCTCGGTGTGCGCGCCCTGCGCCTGCGCCTCCTCGCGTGCGGCCACCTCCCTTCGGACCTGGGCTTCAGCGAGTCGGCTGTCGATGAACAGCGCCGCGCCCCAGTTGATGTTGCCAATGAGCACGGCGACGTAGCTGACCAGCAACCCGGTCATCGCCAGGTAAACCGGGGAGGCGGGCTGCAGCAGCGCGAACTCCGAGCCCGCCGCCAGCAGCAGGACATACGCCATCGCCGCGAGCGGAACCGGCGCCAGGACGAAGGCGCCGGCGGCCATCATGCCCGCCGTCACACAGGTCACGAACAGCTGGATCGGCGTCGGCGCGCCAGCGAAGCTCGCCGCGGGAATGAAGGCCCATACTGCACCAAGGGCCGCGCCGTTCCACACCAGTCGGCGGATCGTCCGGCGCGACGCGGTCGGCTTCCCTGCCCGTCGCCGGATCCGCCACGCGCGCATGTGGCCGAGCGCCAGCGCGAAGAACGCCATCGCCCAAATCCAGTGCTCCAGCCTCAGCACGCCCATCGCATCGAAGAATGCAAGCAGGATCACCGCGTTGAGGCAGCTCGCGGCCATCACCAACGGCGTCAGGCGCACGATCGCGTCGACCTGCGATCCTCTGATGAGGCCGGCCTCTTCTTCGTCGGCAGGGATCTGATCCAGCGCGATGGCGAGCCATCGCGGCCGCCGCTTCGATGAGAGGTGGGGGGCGACTGCGGGTTCTTGCGACCGGGACGGATGCATGCAGCCCCTCGCCCTTTGGACGACCCAATCTACGCCACAACCCAGAGCTTTTTCAGAGGGTGAGACTACTGAGCCGCTTTTTGTGAGCATTGGGGCTGTCGACGCGGCGCTGCTGCGGCGGCTGACGCGTTGTATGGGAAGGCCACAACTGACGCGCCTGACCGGCCTCACGGGCGCGGCGCCCCAGCAGGCCTTCGTCGCTTCCGGCGCACACGGTGAACGGCGTGGACCTGACGCGCACCCCGTTCCTGTTCACGCCGAAGCGGGCCTACAACCTGTCGGCCGTCTACACGCTCGCCACCCAGATCGGCAACCTGCGCGGGCAGGTCGACTAGCCCTGGCGCGACGTGATGTTCACCAGCGGAACGCTGGGCCGCCTGCCGGCGCAAGGCCTGGTCAATGCGCGCCTCAGCTTGAACAACGACAAGTACAGGCTTGAGGTGGCTGGGTTCGTGAAGAACCTCGGGGACAAGCGCTACGTCGTCTGCCGCACAGACGCCTCCAGCGTGGGGTTCGTGAACGAGATCGTGGCCGCGCCGCGCACCTACGGCGTCGAAGTCACCAAGCGCTTCTGATTAGAGTAGGGTAATCATCGGGTCGGCGGAGGAAAGCCTAGTGACACCCACCACCAGCGCTCCGGCGCAGAAGCCTTCGCACGTCCCCGACGGCCTGGTGGCGGACGTGGATTTCTTCAATCTTCCGGGCGCGGAAGACGACGTTCAGGCAGCCTGGCTGCGCGTGAAGCAGGAGAACGCGCCGATCTTCTGGACGCCGCGCAACGGCGGCCACTGGATCGTGACTCGCAGCGAGGATCTGAAGGCGCTGCAGATGGACCACGAGCGCTTCTCGCACCGGGAGATCATCCTCCCGAAGATCAAGTTTCCCGAGCCGCTGGTTCCGATAATGCTCGATCCGCCGGAGCACACCGGCTACCGGCGACTGATCATGAAGCTGTTCGCGCCCGCGCGGCTCGACCTGCTGGAGGCCCGCGCCCAGGAGCTTTCGAACAGCCTCGTTGAGGGGGTTTTTCCGAAAGGGGAGTGTGAGTTCGTCTCGGAGCTTTCCGAAGCTCTGCCGATCGTCGTGTTCCTGGAGATGATGGGCCTGCCGACGGAAGACTGGCGCTATCTGAAGACTTTCGTCGGGGCAGTGGCGCACAGCCAAGACGAGTCGGAGCGGCAGGCGTCGGACGCCAAAATGACGGCCTATGTCGAGCAGTGGGTCGACAAGCGGCTCGCTGCGCCGGGCGACGATCCCATCAGCTACATTGGCCAAGCGGAAGTCGACGGGCAAAAGCTGTCTCGGCGCCAGACCATCAACGTCGTGCGGCTGCTGCTGGGCGGCGGCCTCGACACCGTGGCCAACATGATGGCCTTCCAGATCCAGTTCCTGGCGCGCCACCCTGAGCATCGGCGGCAACTTGCCGAAGATCCGGGGCTGATCCCGAACGCGGTCGAGGAGCTGATCCGCCGACACGGCCTTTCGGCCACCTGCCGCGAGGTCACCCACGACATGACCTTTGGCGAGGTGTTCCTCGCGAAGGGCGACCTGATCCAGCAGCCCAACTGCCTGTTCGGGCTGGACGACGCGCTCAACCCAAATCCGCTTGAGGTGGATTTCCATCGTCCGCGGCCCATTGCGCATGCGGCGTTTGGCAACGGTCCGCACGTCTGCCCGGGCTCGATGCTGGCGCGACGGGAGCTGAAGGTGTTTCTGCAGGCTTGGCTTGCGAAAATCCCCGAGTTCTCGATCAAGCCGGGCACGCGGCCGATCCAGCACGGCGGCATGATCAACAGCATCACCGACCTCCATCTGACGTGGGAGACGGCGTGATGGGCGAGGGGGCGGACGTCGCGTTGGCCCGCTTGCAGCAGCTCGAGGACGTCCGTGAGATCCAGGGCCTGATCCATCGCTACGCCTGGCATGTGCCGCGGTGCGAGGGCGCTGCGGTCGTGGCCTTGTTCGCCGACGACGGGGAGTTCGACAGCGGTGGCCGGATCTCGCGCGGCCGCGAGGAATTGGCGGCCTACTTCGCGGTCTTGCCGCCGAACATCACCATCCCATTGATCAGCAACATCATCGTCGACCTGCAAGGCGACAGGGCGACCTCGACCTGCAAGATGTATACGCCATGGGTGGGTGACGGGCCGCCGCTGGTCGGCTTCTATGAAGACGAGTTCCAGCGCGTGGACGGACGCTGGCGCTTCAGCCGGCGCGTCTACCGGGTCCACGAGCGGCCGGCGCAGGGTACGGCCGTACCGGCTGGCGCAACCAAATAATCCAAGGGAGCCGCGTTGATGGCCTTCGAGAATATGGGACTGGCCGGCAAGGTGGCGCTAGTATGCGGCGGGGGCGGCGCCATCGTCAATGTCGCGTCGGTCAGCGGCCTGCGGGCGGCGCCTTATCACTCGGCCTACGGCGCGGCGGCGCGTTAGAGCCCGGCGCATGGCCCTCGATCCTGCCCTCCGCGCCCGCCTGACCTTGCCGGCGATCTGCGCGCCGATGTTCAGGGTGAGCGGGCCGGCCCTTGTGCGCGAAGCCTGCAAGGCGGGCGTCGTCGGCGGCGTTCCGCGGCACAACACCCGCACCCTCGAGGACTTCGAGGCCTGGCTGCGCGAGATCCGCGAAGACCTCGACGCCGACAAGGCCGCGCATCCTGCCGGACGCATCGCGCCGATGGCGGTCAACATTTCGGCCCGGCTGGACCCAGAGCCGCTGACCAAGGAACTGGAGCTCTGCCGCCGCTATGGTGTGGAAATCATCATCAGCGCGATGGGCGATCCGAGCGAGTTGATCGCCCGGGCGCACGACTTCGGCCTAGTCGTCTTCCACGACATCACCACGGTGCGCTTCGCCGAGAAGGCGATCCGTGCAGGCGCCGACGGGCTGACCTGCATCGGCGCGGGCGGGGGCGGCAACTCCGGCACGATCAGCCACCTGGCGCTAATCCCTAAGGTGCGCAGTCTGTTCGACGGCGTCGTCGTCATGGCCGGCGCGGTCTCCACCGGCGCGACGATCCGGGCGGCGGAGATTCTGGGCGCCGACCTGGCCTATCTCGGCACCCGCTTCATCGCCACCCAGGAGGCGGCGGTCGCGCAGCCTTACAAGGACCTGCTGGTGAGCGAAACGGCCGCGGACCTGACCTATACGCCCAGCATCACAGGCGTGCCCTGCAACTGGCTGACGCGCTCGCTCCAGGAGCACGGGCTCGATCCGATGAATCTGCCTCGGCCCACAGGCGCCATCTACACGCGCGATCACCTGCCGCAGAGCGTGAAGCCGTGGGCCAACATGTGGAGCGCGGGGCAGGGGGTCGACCTGATCGAGGACGTGCCGAGCGTTGCCGAGCTGATCCGAAGGCTGCGCGCGGAATACGTGGCCGCCTGCGAGATTCCGGACATGGCGGAGGCGGCGCGCCTGGCGGACGAGGCTCTGGAGGCGTCCAGCGACTGAACCGGCCGGCTTCAACGATAATAAAGGACGGGAGCGAACGACATGCGTCGACATGGCGACCAGAGGGACAAGGAGCGGGACCTGCCGCTGGCCGTGGTGATGGGCGGCGCGGGTGGCCTGGGGCTCGCGACGGTTCGACGGCTCGGGCAGAACCACGCCGTAATCATCGCCGACCTCGATGGAGCCAGGAGCGAGGCGCTGGCCGACGAGCTTCACGTCGAGGGGTATGTCGTCGAGGCGATCCCGTGCGACGTCACCAGCGCGGCCTCGGTCACGGAGTTGTTCCGACGGGTGGGCGAGCGCGGCCCGCTGCGCACCCTGGCCAATGTCGTCGGCCTTTCGCCGATCGCCGGCGATTGGCGGGCGATCATGTCGGTCAATCTTACCGGCGCGGCGCGGGCGCTCGAGGCGGCGCTGCCGATCTTCGCGCCTGGCGGCGCAGCCGTCCTGATCTCCTCGATCGCGGCCCACAACGCCAAGCCCGATGCGGCGATGAAGGCGGCGCTCGAGCGGCCGCTGGCGAAGGACTTTCTCCAGCTGGCCTCTAAGTCTCTTGGCCGCGACCTCACCCCGCTGGAGGCCTACCAATACTCCAAGTACGGCCTGAACCGCATGTGCCGCCGGCTCGCTTCGGAGTGGGGGCGCCGTGGCGCGCGCATCGTCTCGGTCTCGCCCGGCCTGATCCGCACGCCCATGGGCGAGCGCGAATTCGTCAACTCGCCGATCAAGTTCGACATCCTGGCCGCGACTCCGCTGCCCCGGCAGTGCTCGATCATGGAGGTGATGGACGCGGTCGAGTTCCTCGTCTCCGACCGGGCGTCCTTTATCACCGGCACGGACCTGCTGGTCGACGGCGGCTATATGGGCTCGGTCGAGCCCGCGCCCGAGCTCGAACCGCAATGATCGAAGACGCTGACGATGTGATCGTCGGCGGCGGTAGCGCGGGATGCGTGCTGACGGCCCGCTTGAGCGCAGATAGGCGTCACTCGATCAGCATGGGCTTCCACGTGTCACGGCCGCAGAGCCGCGGCGAGATCCGGTTGAGGGGCCGCGATCCGCAGGACAAGCCGATCATCGACCACCGGTTCATGGGCGACACCGAGGACGTGGCGAAGCTGGTCAAGGGGTATCGGATCGTCGAGGACGTCTGCCGGGCGCCGGCGCTGGCCAACGTGATCATGGCGAACCTGCGTCCCGATCCCATCCCGCAGACCGACGCCGAATGGTAGGCCTATGTGCGCGAGCGTGGCGGTATCGGCTACCACGCGGTCGGCGCCTGCCGGATGGGTCCGAAGGACGATCCAATGGCGGTGCTCGATCCCCAGCTGCGCGTGCGCGGCATTGCGGGACTGCGCGTCGTCGACGCCTCGGTGATGCCCGAGCCGGTGTCGGCCAACACCAATGCGCCGACGATCATGATCGCCGAGCGCGCGGCGGCGATGATCCTGGGAGAGGAATAGTCGCGCCGGCTCGGGGCGGTTCAGACCAGCGTGATCCTGCGGACCGCCCGGCTCACGATCCGTTCGCGATCCGCCGGCGACAGCGCGGGAGATATGCCGATCAGGATCGGAAAGGTCGCGCCGCTCAGCATCGCCACGAAGTCTTGCATCCGGCTAAGCTCGGTCGCGGCGTCCGATCCCGCGTCGTCCATGGCGGCCAGCCGGGATGCAAACTTGCTCAACACCCGCTCGCGCGAAGAGGCCCACGAGGCCACCAGATCGGGGCAGCGATTGAGGCCGCCGATCATCATTCGCGTCCAGACGATCTGACCCGGGTCCAGCATGTGATCGATCAAGCGCATGCCGATCGCAGTCAGGCGCTCTTCGCGAGTGCCGTGCTCGGAAATGGAAAATGCGTCAGTTTGAAAGAACTGCGCCTCGCGGTGGCGCATGACTTCATCGAACAGGCCGCGTTTGTCCCGAAACCGGTTGTAGATGACTTGGCGCGTGACGCCCGCCTCCTTGGCGATCTCGATCACGCTCGCGCGCTCTAGCCCGTAGTTCAGGAAATGGCGGAAGGCGACCTCGCGGAGGCGTTTGACGATCGCGTCCGATTCCGCGGGTTGCGGCCGGCCGCGCCGCGGCGCCGACGCTCCGGACTCGGCGGCGGGCGCAGATTTCGAGCGTCGCTGAACCGACTGCGGCATGTCGCAGAAATACGGCGCGCTGGACGCGCGTTCAAGATGCGCAACCCTCAGCTGTTTGAATTAATATACATCGATGTATATTGGCATTGGCCGCGATTCAACGTCGGTCGACGATGGCGACGGGCGTGCGGGAAACGCCGCCCAATTCTGTTGCGCCATGGAAAGAAAGTGGAGAGGGGACATGTCCAAGACGGGATTAATGCAGACAGCTTCTGCCGTGACGCTGGGCGTTCTAAGCGCCCTGACGGTCGCCGCCACTGATGCAAACGCTCAAGCCAGCGCCGGCGCCGCTTCGGCCCCTGCGACCGCAGCTCTGGAAGAGGTCGTCGTGACCGCCCGGCGCCGTGAGGAAAACCTGCAGGAGGTCCCTGTCGCCGTGACCGCCCTCAGCGGCCCAGCCCTGGTGGCGCGCGGCGTCCAGACCGTCGCGGACCTGAGCCGCTTCTCACCTGGCGTCTCGATCTCCAAGAGCGCCCGCAGCGCCACAGGCGTCCGCTTCATCCTCCGTGGCCAGGCGCCGGTGGATTCACTCCTGACGTCCGACCCCTCGGCCGCCGTCTACGTGAACGAGGTCTACGTGCCTCGCGACTACGGCCTGGGGCTGGCCTTGTACGACCTGGAGCGGGTCGAGGTGCTGAAAGGGCCGCAAGGCACGCTCTACGGCCGCAACTCGACCGGCGGTGCGATCGGCATCTTCACCCGAAAGCCCGAACTCGACGGGCACAGCGGCTATGCGACCGTCGAATACGGCGAACGCCAGACCGCGCGGGTCGAGGCGGCGTCCGATATTCCCCTGGTACCCGGCGTCGCGGCCGCCCGGGTCAGCGTCAACTATGGGCGCACCAACGGCTATCTCCGCGGGCTCAACGGCGTACACCTGAACGCCGACAAGCAGCTCAATCTGCGCGGCCAGATCCTGGTTCGGCCGACCTCGAACCTGGAGATCTTCGGGTCGATCGCCTACGCACGTGATGCAGGCGCCGGCCAGCTTTTCAGGTTGATCGAGGTCGTTCCAGGATCGCAGCCCGGCGATATCGAAGCGGGCCTACGCCTGGGTAACACGGTGGCCACGGCCGGGCCTGCGGGCGACGCCTTCTATCGTCAGCAGATGGCGGCGCAGGGGCGGTTCACCTCCAGCGTCGGGCAGATGATCCCCGAGCGCTACGAAGGGACGCGCGCCAATCTCACGGTCCGTTGGGACGCGACCGACTATCTGACCTTGAAGTCGATCACCGGCTACGAGGGCTTCCAGCGCAACGCCAACCCGGACTTCGACAACACCTACCTGCCGGTCGCCTTCACGCGCACCAATACCGAAGACGAGTTCATCAGCCAGGAGGTGCAGGCGTCCGGTTCGGTCTCGCGATTGAACTATGTGGGCGGCCTCTACTACAGCCGCGAAATCGGCAATGAGATCGCCCGCACGGTGGTGCTGCCGCTGCTGTCCGGCAATCGGACGCAGATCCAGGACGGCGACCTGCGCAACGAGAACTACGGCGTCTACGGCCAGGTCGACCTCAAAGTGACCGACCAGTTCAAGCTGACCGCCGGGCTTCGCCGCACGCAGGACCGTCGGGGGTTGACGCTGCGCCATCGCGACGTGACGCCGACGTCCCAGACCTGCACCATCCTGCCAGCCCTGCTGGAGGCGCCGGGCCGCTGCTCCGCCGACGTCGGCACGCTGAAGTTCAGCAACACCTCGTACAACTTCAGCGCCCAGTTCGATGCGACGGAGGACGCCCACCTCTATGCGACCGCGCGCAAGTCCTACCGCAGCGGCGGCTGGAACCTGTTCTCGCCGGCCACCAACGGCGTCACCTCGTTCCGGCCGGAATCGGTGAAGGACATCGAGATTGGGGCGAAGACCGAGTGGCTGGAGCGCAAGGTGCAGGCCAACCTGGCGCTGTATCGCTCCAAGTACGCGGACATCCAGAAGCAGTCCCTGTCGTTCCTGCCGAACGGCCAGACGCAGCGGGTGATCAACAACGCCGCCGCGGCCACCATTAAGGGGGCCGAGTTCGAGCTGCGGGCGCGGCCGATCCCCGACCTCAATCTGAGCGCGCAGATCTCCTACACCGACGCGGGCTACGACAACTTCGTCATCCGCAATCCGACGACGGGAGCGATCCTCGAGGATCGGACGAACGAGCCGTTCGAGGTGCCGAAGTGGACCTACACCCTGGGCGCCGAATACCGCTGGGCGCTGCCGGTCGGCGACGTGAACGCGCGGCTGGACTGGAGCTGGCGCGACGACGTGATCTTCGCGTCGTCGGCGCAGGTAACGCGCGCCGAGGCGATCCTGCGGCAGAAGGCGTACGGGCTGCTCAGCGGCCGGGTCGAGCTTGCGCTCAACGATCCTGACCTGAGCATCGCGTTGATCGGGCGGAACATCACCAACAAGGACTACCTCGGCGGCGGTGTCGACCTGCGCAGCCTTGGCTGGTCCGCCGGCCTTCCCGGCGAGCCTCGCTACGTGGGGCTGCAGGTCACGACCCGCTGGAAGTAAAGCCGCGGCACTACGGCGCCGTCAGGTCTGAGAGGCTGGCGGCGCGAAGTTCCACGAGTGCGAGTAAAGGCGCCCAATGATGAACGACGCGGTCTCCACAGAACTCGATGCCAATAGCGCCGGTGGATGGGCGGTTGATCCGTCCGCTTTCGCCGAGCTTGCCGTCCACAACGCCTTGCTCAACGACCGCACGGCGCTCGAGGCGGAGTGGGAGCGAAGGGGCTATTGGTACTTCAAGGGCGTCCTCGACCATGATGCGCTGGACACCTTCCGCGCTCACGTCCTCGACGCGCTGCGTCCTCTCGATGTGGTCGAGCAAGACGGGGATGCGCTGAGGATCTCCGCTCGCGCGCCGGAAGTCTTCCCGGAGACCATCCAGGCGGGGACGACGCCGTTTCCAGAGCTCGTCCATTTTAAGTACTGGCGCGAGTTTCTGGCCGACCCGCGAATCGCGGCGACGTTCGAGCGGCTGCTCGGCGATAAGCCGAACTGGGTTCCTGTCGCCGAGTTGCGGGCCGTGCCGCCGAACGATCCGACCCAGCAATCGCTCAGCTTTCCCCACCAGGACGGCTTCTACAACGAGGGCTATCGCTGCCTCACCGCCTGGATGCCGTTGTGGGCGGCGCCTCGCGCCTGCGGGGGCTTGGCGGTGGCGGAGGGCCTCCATCGCCAAGGCTATTTCCACGACCAGGCCGCACCGCCTCGCTTCGCCATCCCGCCGACCGCGATTCCGCCCGAGGCGTGGCGCACGACGGACTATGCGCCAGGGGACGTGGTGATCTTCGACCGGGCGCTGCCGCACAGCGGCGTGCGCAATCGCAGCCGGGAGTTCTTCCGCTCTTCGTTCGACGTGCGTTGCGTGCTGCCGGGCGACCCGCCGCCGCTGGTCGGCGTCATCGTTTCAGCCGACGCCGAACAGGTCACCGTTCGCACCGAAGACGGATTGGAGCGGGCGTTCCGCTTCGACGCGGAGAGCTGCTGCCGCGGCATTGGCGCAGGGTCCGGCTTCCGCATCTCGCCGGCCGAGGTCGCCGAGCAGTACCGGCCGGGGCAAGAGGTCATGCTCACTCACGAGGGCGACGTGGTGAGGCTCCTGCGCGAGCCCAAATACTAGGGTTCGACGGTGCATTGACCTGAGCGAGTACGAGCATGCCCTGGGCGCGCATCTGCCGCTGGCCGGCGACCCGCTGGCGGGCCGAACGGCGCTGATCTCCGGAGCCGGGAGTTCGGGCTAGGTCCTGGGACCGGCGCGGCGACCGCGGTGCTGTTCGCGGCAGCACAGCGGCGACGAACCTGCCGCGCCTGGCGCTGCACGCGGGTTGAAAGGTCGCCTGGCGAGGCGGCACGGAGAGACGATGGACTATCGCCGCCTGCCTTGGCATGACGCCCCGGGGCGTGCTGTGCGCGGGCCTCCTGGCCGGCGCCATCACCCTTTCGGGCGAGCGGCTGACGGCGCGGGCGCAGACGGACCTGCTCCGCGGCGAGACGGGTCGGGTGCCTATCGGCCGGTGTTCCCACAGACCCTCGTGTGACGCGGCCGATCAGTGCGAATGCCGCAGATTGCGGGCGAGGCCGCCCTGGTGGCTGATGATCACGTGCTGCCCCGGTAGGAAGACCGACGCGATCCGGTCGTGCGGCACCCGCCGGGCGTCGACGCCGCGGCAGTAGGTGGTCTCGTCGAAGCGGAGCGCGACCAGGCCGCCGTCGTCCTGCTCGACGGCGATCTCGCCGGAAGCGACCGATACGATGACGCCGATGATGGGACGGTGCGCGCTGGACCGCATCACGCGCACGTCGAGCGAGAGGCGAAACCGGTCTGAGAGGTTCGTCCAGCCGGTATGCGGGGTTGCCGGATGAAAGACGACGAGATCGCCCAGCTCGTAGGTCGTGCGCCGCCAGCTGGTGGGTGGGACCGCCGTGGTCGGTACGGGGAAGGCCGGCGGCTGGGAAAGGTCGTGCAGGTATCCGCTGTGGTGCTGCGCCTCGGCGACAGACAGCCCACCGATGTCGGGGGTGATGCGCGACAGCGGGATCCAGCAGGTGAGGAACTCGATCCCATCGTTGTAGAAACCGTCTTGGTGGACGACCGTGAACCGCTCGGACGCATCGGTGGTCGGCGGGGTCGCGCGGTAGTCGGTGTTGGGGATCCAGTAGGGCGCATCGCCCAGCAACTCGCGGAAAAAGCTGTCGATCGGCGGTTGGCGGACAAAGTCACGCCACGGCGCAGGCCGGCGCTCCACCAGCGGTTCCATGCGGCCTGGAAAGTCGGCCAGGCTCTTGCCGGTATAGCGAGCCTCCGCGTCGCCGGGCGCGATCCAGCCGCCCTCCACGAGCTGTTCGAGATAGATCTCGCGGAAACGCTCCAGCGTTGGGACGTCGAGCACGCCGCGGAAGAACCAGTAGCCGTCCGCCGCCCATGCCGCCTGCAGGGCCTCACGATCGGCGAGCAAGGCGTTCGAGACCCTCAACTCGCCGAAAGCGTCGCTGGGAACCTGCCAGTTCAAGGCGTTCTCTCCGTCAGGTCACTGCCAGCCGACGATCTCGCGGGCGCGCGCGGCGATCGCCTGCGCCGAGGGCAGGCACTCGGTTTCGAAGGCGCGCGAAAACCCGAGCGGCAGGTAGGCGGCGCCGAGCCGGCCGGCCGGCGCCTTCAGCGTGGAGAACAGCTCCTCGTTCAGCGTGGCGGCGATCTCCGAGCCGAGGCCGCAAAACTCGGTCGCGGCATGGACCACCAGCGCGCGGCGGGTCTTGCGGACGGAATCGAGGACGCGGTGGTAATCCAGCGGCATCAGGCTACGTAGGTCCACCACCTCGGCGCTTATATCTTCCGCCGCCAGCAGCTCGGAGGCCGCGAGGCATTCGTGCACCTGCCAGCCGAAGCTGATCAGGCTGATGTCGGCGCCCGGCCGCTTCACCTTGGCCACGCCCAGCGGAATTCGATAGTCGCCCAGCGGGACCTCGTCCTTGAGCAGGCGTACGAGCTTCATCGACTCGAGGTGGATGCAGGGATCCTCGTCGAAGATGCAGCAGGTGAGCAGGCCCTTCGCTTCGGCCGGCGTGCTGGGGTAGGCGACTTTCAGCCCCGGCGTGTGCAGCAGCCACGACTCCAGCGACTGCGAATGCTGCGCGCCTAGCCCGCCCAGGCCGCCGCCCACCAGGATGCGCACCGTCATCGGCAGATGGGTGAGGCCGCCGGACATGTAGCGCTGCTTAGCGGCGTGATTGGCGATCTGGTCCATCGCCACCGCCACGAAGTCGCAGAACATCAGCTCCGCCACGGGGCGCAGGCCGGCGATTGATGCGCCGATCGCCGCGCCGACGATCGCCGTCTCGGCGATCGGCGTCGCTCGAACGCGCGCCTTGCCGTACTTGGTCTCCAGCCCGTTCGAGGTCTTGAAGACCCCGCCTGGCGGGTCGCCGATGTCCTCGCCGAGCAGGACCACGCCCGGATCCTTCCCAAGGGCGAGATCCTGGGCGTCGAGGATCGCCTCGCCAAAGACCATCGTTCTGGTCTCGCCCGAGAATGACGCTTCGGCCCCGCGGGCCGGATGATGGCCACGCCGCGGGATAGTGTCCGGATCGGCATAGAGGTCGTTGTAGACATCGTCCGCCGACGCGGCGGGTAGCTGGAGCGCCTGCGCGATCGCCGCCTCAACCTCGGCCTCGGCGGCCGCCTCGATCGCCGCTAGCTCCTGCTCGGTGCAGACGCCCGTCTCGAGCAGCAGGCGGCGGGTGCGTGGCGCCGCCCAGGCCTCCTTGGCGACCTTCAGGTCCGCCTTGCTCAGGTGCGTCGTGTCGCCCACGCCCGAGTGACCGCCGAGCCGCATGGTCACGGCTTCCACGAACACCGGGCCGCCGCCCGCGCGGACCTTGTCGATGATCCGCTTCATCTCACGGTGGAACGTGACGACGTCGTTGGTGTCGAGACGCGCGCCCTCGAAGCCGTAGCCCGCTGCGCGCGAGGCGAAATCCTGGCTCGCGGTGTAGTCGGGAACCAGCGTGAACTCGCCGATCTGGTTGTTTTGGCAGACGAAGATCACCGGCAGCTTCCAGACGCCGGCCAGGTTCATCGCCTCGTGCACCGCGCCGATGCTGGTCGCCCCGTCGCCGAAGTTGACGATCGTCACACGGTCCTCGCCGCGCAGTTGCGCCGCCAGCGCCAAGCCGTTGGCGATCGGCGGCCCCGAGCCGACAATGGCCGTGGTCAGCATGGAGCCCACCTGCGGGCAGCACAGATGGGCGGTGCCGCCCTTGCCCTTGTTCAGACCCTCGCCGCGGCCCAGCGCCTCGGCGAACATTTCCCTCAGCGGCACGCCCTTGGCGACCTGGTCGTGCACGCCGCGGTAGATGCTGACCATGTAGTCGCGCTCGGTGGTCAGCGTCGACAGCGTCGCCGGGATCGCCTCCTGCCCGGTGTATGGCCAGTAGGTGAACTGGAACGTGCCGCTCGACAGCCCTGACTTAATCGCCAGGTCGACGGCGCGCAGCCGCGCGATCTGTCCGTAGATCGTCTTCAGCACGGAGGGCTCGATCCCGAGGTTCGTCGGGGCGTCAACAAGGCTCACCGGCATCTCCTAGAGTATTCATAGGGGTGGGCAGGGCGCGCGTGCACGCCGCCAACTTAACTCCGCGTGCAGTAGTCGTGCAGCACGCGGTGGAAATTCGAGACCGAGCTCTCCTGGACGGGGTTGGTCCGCATGGCGGGAAAGCTGCGCGACTGCACGCCCTTCTGCACCGCGAGTAGATTGCCGAAGTCCTGCTCGAGGAAGGGGTTTTGGCCGCGGAAGCTTGCAAAATCCTCGTAGAACTCGCGCTGGATCGGCGGCGCCTTGCCTTCGGCATAGCGCTCAAGACACCAGATGTCGAAGAAGCACTCCGTCGGGTTCGTCGGATGCGGCCGTATCCGGTACCAGAGCACGCTGTCGACGCTCGGCAACAGGATGGTGTTCGGGAAGATGTGCCAATTGGTGCCGGCCCGGGCAATATCCTCCGGCGTGAGGTCGGCGGGCCAGCGCGCGCCGGCCGCCTCGAGCACACGGCGGTGGTTCTGCCCCACCCAGGTCATCACCTCGACGATCGAGGCGTCCGCCGGCAAGGCGTCGATCGCCTGCCGGGCGGTCTCGACCTTATGCTCCGAGGTCAGCGAACGCAGCATCTCGCGGGTGTGGGTGAGCGCCTCGTGAAAGGCGATGGCGGCCGGTACGCCTACCGGCGGCTCGGCCGGAGGCTTGGGCTCGGCGCCCGGGATGGGATGCCAGAACTGAGAGTGCTTGCCGTGCGTCTTCGAAAGCGTTTCCCACGGGAGGCGGGCGCCGACCTGCGGATGGGTGCCGCGCGCGTGATAGCCTTCGTTGAAGGCGTCGGCGACGACCTTCCAGTTCACCGGCGCGTGCAGCGTCTTGTACCAGGCGAAGCGCAAGTCCTGCAGCTCGAAGTTCCGCATGATCTCCGGTACGGCGCCGAGGTAGTCGAGCAGCGGCTCGATGTCCGGGCTCATGGTGATCCAGTACCAGCCGCCCCAGGACTCGATACGGGTCTCCTGCAGGCGCAGGTTGGCCTCGTCGAACTGCGGGCAGCCCTTCCAGTCGTCGGGCTGGTTGATCTCCTTCACCGAGCCATCGACGTTCCAGGACCAGGCGTGGAACGGGCATGTGAAGCCGGCGGGGCTCGCGCCCGCCTGGAAGTCCTTCAGCCGCCGGCCGCGGTGACGGCAGACGTTGTAGAACGACTTCACCTCGTTCGGCCCAGTGCGGGTGATCAGGAAGGACTCGACGCCGATCTCGAAGTTCACGAAGTCGCCGACGTTGGGAATCTCCTCCTCGCGACAGGCGATCAGCCAGACCTTGGGCCAGAGCTTCTCGCGTTCGAGCGCGACGTAGGCGGGCTCGTAGTAGGGCGCGACCGGGAC
>Ga0068860_100000206_pt1 | contig 93792 bp, 80 predicted proteins | sample KBSSwiS32_FD_66597 | JGI IMG/M metagenome (GOLD analysis project Ga0068860, IMG submission 66597) | Switchgrass rhizosphere microbial communities from Kellogg Biological Station, Michigan, USA - KBS Switchgrass S3-2 | ecosystem: Host-associated > Plants > Roots > Rhizosphere > Soil ... | reverse complement strand
ACGTCAAACGTCCTGCCGCCCAGCGCCCCCTCCTTCCAGAGGAACGGCAGCAGATTCTGGCTGATGACAAGATGCGTGGCCGTGAATGGCACCTTCTTCAAATATTGCCCCGCGAGCTTTTCATCCATCTCCAGCAATGCCCGCTGACGCGCCGCCCCTTGCGCCGCAAGTTTCCTGGACCGCAACGACCGCTCGATCACAAACAGTGGCGTCTGCCGGACTTTTGCAAATCCAGCCGTGTTCCAACGATACGGCCCGATTCCGAATCTCCGGCTGTCCAGCGGTGTGAATAGCCAGTCGCCCGGGCGGTGATTTTTGGCGAGATACTCATCGTGCTCCGGCCACCACGCATCCACGAGCCAGGCGCTCACAGCCTCCCTTGGCAGGAATGGAATCTGCGTGTGCCGGAAACAGCCCGCCATACCGCATGTCTCGCAGCTTTCCACCGGCGCATCATTTGCGACAGGCGCGCTCCCGATCCCGCGAAACACGGTGCGCGCGGAATCCGTGGCTGCATTTGTTCCAAGCGCGCGAAACCGCACCACAAGCTCCTCCGCATTCAGCGCGACCTCCATCTGGCAATCCGCCTTCGTCCGCCAGCGCAGATCGACATAGTTCCAGAAAATGGTCGCATCCCGCCCCGCCGCCGCCATGGACCCGGGCAACTGTCGCGAATGCCCATGCCGCTCTACAATTTCAAACCCCGCACTCAGCGCCGCGTCGTAGAGCGCATTCGAGAGCTGGCAAAGCCCGCCGCCGATGCTTGGGATCACGCATCCCTCACGCAATTCCCTCCCGGGCACGAAGCCCCGCGCGCGCGTGGGCCGCGGCACATGCGCCCAGAAGCTGAACAATTCCCCCGCCGGCATGATCAGTCCGTTCAAGTAACCGGCCACCGCGCGCAGATTCGCCACCTTGCCCGCCTGCAACGCAAACTCCGCAGGAAGCAAACTCCCGTACAAAACACTGCGCGACTCCGCGAGCACCGGGGCCGAGTCTACCACGGGCTTTTTATCCAGTCGCTGGAGTTTCTTTCCGTCCGGATCGAGCACAAACCGCTTCAACCGGAAAATCCACGCCTTGCCAAAAAACGCCGCCGCCTGCGTGCGTGTCGGCACTTCTGCCTCACGTTTTGGAAATGGAAACGGATTGCTCACTGGCACTGCTTTTCGACGAATTGCTGTGCGATAACATTCATTTTACGATGTTTTATCCCCGTATCTGAAATGTTTTTCTTTCCTGCGACATAGTCTTTCTCAAACTGTCGCCTGGCATGGCCCCGGCCTTAATCCAGCAGGTCCAGCTTCGCAAAACGCTCATGCGCAGCCTTCCAGATTCCGGCATCCTGCGGCTTGAAAGTCTGCACCGGTTGTGAATCGCGTACCACTTTGCGCAGGTCGGCCAGCGACTTGAGATGTCCGAGCGCGATGCCCTGGATGAGAAGGTTGCCTATCGCCGTCGCCTCGACCGGCCCCGCGATCACCTCGCGCCCGGTGGAATTCGCGGCGTATTGGTTGAGCAACGCGCTCTTGCTGCCGCCACCTACGATATGCAGCGTGTGGATCGTGCGCCCGGTGAGTTGTTCCAGTTCTCCCAGCGTGTGGTTGTAAAGCAACGACAGGCTTTCAAGAATGCACCTCGTGAATTGCCCGTGCGTTTCCGGTTCCGGTTGGCCTGTCTCGCGGCAGTAGGCGCGGATTTTATCCGGCATTCCGTCGGGCTTTAAAAAGCGCGTGGCGTTCGGATTGATCAGTGAGCGCAACGGCTCAGCCTCCGCGGCGAGGCGATTCAGTTCCGCGTAGTCGATGTCGCTGCCGCCGGCAACCCACGTGCGACGGCATTCCTGCAGGATCCAGAGGCCCACAATGTTCTTCAAAAAACGCGTCGTGCCGCCGTAGCCCGCCTCGTTCGTGAAATTGTGGGCGCGCACTTTTTCGCTGATGAGCGGCGCATCCAGCTCCACGCCTATCAGCGACCATGTGCCCGAGCTGAGATAAGCCCACCCGTCCCCCTGCGCAGGCACCGCCGCGACTGCCGCCCCCGTATCGTGCGAGCACGTGGCGATGACCTCGATCCCCTTGAGCCCTGTCTCCTCCGCGATCTCTGGAAGCAGCGGCCCGAGTTTCGTCCCGGATGGCACGACCGGCGGAAAACACTTTTCCGGAAAGCCGAATTGCTTGATGAGTTTCGACGACCATGTGCGGGTGCGCGGGTTGTAAATCTGCGTGGTGCTCGCCATGCTCTCCTCCGCGCGGCCCATGCCGCAAAAAAGGTAGTGGAGATAATCCGCAATGTTCAGGAACTGGTCGGCGATCGCGAGCAGGTCGCTGTTCGCCTCCACCTCGGCGATGAACTGGTAAAGCATGTTCAACCCCATGAACTGGATCCCTGTCTCCTCGAAAATGAGCGCGGGCAGGTCCGACTTCATTGTGCGCTCAAAAATCGCGTCTGTGCGTACATCCCTGTAATGATGCGGAAGCCCGAGCAACGGTTGGCGTTTGTTAAACAATACGTAATCGACCCCCCACGAATCGACCGAGAGGCTGGCGGCCGGCACCTTGCGTCCCGCCACTTTTTTCAAACCGGTTTTCAGCTCGGAAAAAATGCCGGGCACGTTCCATCGCAACGAGCCAGCCAGCCGCATTGGCCCGTTGGAGAAGCGGTGGATCTCCTCGATTTCCAGCCTGCCATTTTGCAAGTGCCCCAGCATCACCCGGCCGCTCTCCGCGCCGAGATCGCACGCTATGTAATAATGATCGCCCATTGAGAATTCCTACACCTCACCGCAGATGAAAACATCCAGCCCGAGCTCATCCATCGCCGCTGCCTTCGCGAAAAGGCCCTTCTTCGCCCCTACTTTGTCAGGCGCATAAACCACCTGGATATGGTTCGCCTTGTGGCGCGCCATCATCTGGTCGCGCGTGATGCCTTTCAACACCGCGTGCATGATCGGCCATGGCGGGGTGGTGAGTTTCCAGCGTTCTTCGGTTTCCTCCCGGGGAAGTTCCACTACCTCTGCAAGACCCGTGTCATATTTCAACCTCCCGTCCTCGATGAACACACGGCTCCACACGATCCAGCCGGGCTTGCTGATTCCCTTGAGTGTGCCGCCGCCGAGCCGGAAATACATCGACGGCTGCCTCTCGCTGCTTGCGCCCTTCCAGCCCCCGGTAAAATGCTCCGGTGGCGCCGCTCCTGAAATGAGGAACACCCACACATAATCATCGATTCTCTTGCCGTTCACCGTGCCCTTGAAATGCCGTCCCCAGCGCAGATCGTGCAGTGTGTTTTCCGGTGAAAATCCCAGTTCCCTCCACACCCGGTCCGTGATGAGCCCGTCGAGGCCCGCGCATTCGTCCACTTCGTTGAAATGCGGCAGCGCCCTGCCTTTGAAAAGTTCCTCGCCGCTTCCTTCGCGATAAACCGGGGGGCGATCCACATTGTTCAATGTTCCCTCCACCAGATCCGACGCGGGCGCGAGATCCTTGAGCCCCTGCTGATACTGGATGCCGATTGTGGAACATCCAAACTCGTCGGCGATGCGCATGGCTGCGACATACATTTTGCATTGCTGGATCACCTGCGCCTCCGTCAGGTCGCTCTCCTCATTCTGCCCGAGCCGGAACTGCAGCCCCCGCTCCTGATACCAGCGGTAAATGTTCCACGCATCCTCGTCGCTCACCGTCTGCATCTTCGCATACAGGGAAGACTGGCTCAGCCGTTCCTTGTACACGCCGGTCTTGTGCAAAAGTTCATCCGGGATGATCGCGTTGTACATCCCCATGCATCCCTCGTCGAAAATCCCCATGATCGCCTTTTCGTGCTTGAGGATCTTTGCCAGGTGCCTTCCCGTGCTGGTCGCTGCCAGTGGCTGTTGCACCTTCTTGTATTGCTTCACATGGGAGATGTCGTGCTTCACTTTTCCCTTTTTGAGCCAGCGCTGAAGCCCCTGCGTAAAAACATCGTCGTCGAAATTCTCGCTCCAAAGCGTCGAATATTTCACACGCGCCTTCGTGAGCGATCCATTGAGATTCAGCATGCCCACCAGCCCGGGCCATGTGCCGCTCCAGTTCGCCAGCGTGAGAATCGGCCCCTTGTGGGTGATCAACCCATGCAGCACGTGATGGCTGTACTGCCACACCGCTTCCGCCACGATCAATGGCACGTCTTTTGGAATACTCTTGAATACCTCCATTCCATATTTCTGGCTGTCGATGAATCCGTGCTGTTTTGCCGGGTCGAATTTATGCGCCCGCTTGACCTTCCATCCCTCGCGTTCCACGGCTGCGATGATCTGCGCTTCCATTGCGGCCTGCGCTGCCTGGCATGTTTGATTAGCGGAGAGACGAAGATCGCCGTTGGCTATGAGGTAAACGGTTTTCATAATGATGGGGTTTGAAGTGGACTGGAAACGAAGTTGTTACCAGAGATATGTATTAAAGAAAATTTTTTAAATATATACCCTTAATCATCATGGTGTGAATAACCCGCTGGAATCGGGTTCCACATAGCGTGCATGGGAGTTCCGCACGGAATGATCCCTGCGAATAACGCATGATACATGGACGAGGCGCATTTGGAAAAACGTGGCAGCACCGGGTTATTGGCGGTTGTTGGAAGTTGCTGGCAGGTTATTCAGAAGCGTTGTGAAAAATTAAAAACGAAGGAATCCGGTCTATCGGGCCTCGGTTTTCTTACCTTTGTCGGCAAGCCACAGTTTTTGCGTGAGGGCGTCCTCGGCGGCGAATTTTTCCGCCTCCTTTTTACTCTGGCCCTCGCCAGTGCCCAGTTTCATGCCGTCCCAGCTCACTTCCGAGACGAAAATCTTGTGATGTTCCGGCCCTGATTCCGATATGATCTTGTAAAGTGGGCTCTGCGGCGAGAGAGCCTGGAGGATTTCCTGCAATTTCCCCTTCGGATTCACGTCGAGCGTGTCAAATTGCAGATTATCGATGTCGAGCATCGCTTCCTTGAGCACAAATTTGCGCACCGTCGCCAGATCACTGTCGAGATACATGGCGCCGATCAGGGCCTCGAACGCATCCGCCAGCGCTGAAGACCTCGCCCGGCCGCCACTGGTTTCCTCGCCTTTGCCCATCATCAGATAATGTCCGAGGCCGATATTCACGGCATGGACCTTCAGCCCCTCGCGGGAAACGAGCCGGGAACGCAGTTTGGTCAGCTGCCCCTCGCTGTAGTCCGGGAACAACTGGAAAAGATGCTCGGTGAAAATCAGCTGGAGTACCGCATCGCCGAGGAATTCCAGGCGCTGGTTGTCAAAATGGTAGCGCTGGGACTCATGCCCGAGGCTGGGATGCGTCAACGCCTCTGCCAGAAGCAATGAATTGCGGAATTTGTATTGGATGCGGGATTCCAGCGGATTCATGGGACCTTGCGGTGATATTTGATATCCGCACGCGAAAGTAAAACCTAATCAATAAGAATAGGTGAAACCCCTGATCACTCGTAGCGCAGCGCCTCGATGGGATCGAGCTGCGACGCCTTGCGCGCGGGATAAAATCCGAAGAAAATTCCCACGGCGGCGCTGAACAGGAAGGCGATCACCACGGAATCCAACGAGATGAGAGAAGGCCACTGCTTGTAATAAGACATGGCCTTTGCCGCCCCGATGCCCAGCAGAATGCCGATCGTCCCGCCAGTGGAACTGAGCGTGGCGGCCTCGATGAGAAACTGGAGCAGGATGTCCTTCCCATGCGCGCCCACTGCGATACGGATGCCGATCTCCCGGGTCCGCTCGGTCACGCTCACGAGCATGATGTTCATGATGCCGATGCCGCCGACCAGCAGGGATACGCTCGCGGTAGCGCCCAGCAGCGCGCGCATCACGTCCGTGCTCGCAGTGGCCACCTTGGCGATTTCCTCCTGGTTGCGCACGGTGAAATCATCCTCCTTTGGGGGGACGATTTTGTGCCGCTGCTGGAGCAGGGAGATAACCTGTACCTCGGCGGGATTGAGATCACTCTCCTTGCCCACCTGTACGACCATGCTGTTCAGGGTGGTGCGGCCGGTGATGCGCTTCATGGCGCTTGTGTACGGGATCACCACGATGTCGTCCTGGTCCTGCCCTCCCAGGTTCGGTCCCTTTGGAGCCAGGACGCCGATCACGATGAAAGGCGCATTCTTGATCCGCATGATTTTGCCGAGCGGATTCTCGTCGCCATAGAGCTGCTTTGCAATCGTCTGCCCGATCACGGCCACCTTGCCGGCGTTCCGCACGTTCTCATCGCTGAATCCCGCACCCTGTGCGACAGGCCACTGCCGGATATCGAAATAATCCTCCGACTCGCCCAGAAGGTTGTTGGTGTACCAGTTCGCGTTTCCAGCGATCAACTGGGCGCCGGACCGGATTTCGGGGCTGACTGCGATGACGCGGGAGATCTCGTTCTTGATGGCCTCGGCATCCTGCACCGTCAATGTCCCTGCGCCACCCCAGCCGGATTTCACGCCGCCAGGCGACCAGTTGCCGGCAAACACCAGGATCACATTCTCCCCCAGGCTGGCGATCTGCGCCTGGATCTGGGATCTTGCGCCGTTGCCGATGCCCACCATTGCGATCACGGCGGCGACGCCGAAGATGATGCCCAGGGCGGTGAGCAGCGAGCGCATCTTGTTGCGGCGCAGGGCGCGGAACGAAATTTTGAATGTATTGTCGAGTCTCATGGGGCGAGTTGCACGGCTTTCTCGGCCAGCACGAGCTTGTTGAGTTCTTCCTCGGCATTCAGGCGCTTTGGCACCAGTTCGTCGCTGAGCACCCTGCCATCGCGCATGATGATGTTCCGCTTCGTGTACATGGCAATGTCCAGTTCGTGCGTGACCATGACGATGGTGATCCCCTGCTCATTCAATTTCTGGAAGACGCCCATGATCTCCATGCTCGTCTTGCTGTCCAGGTTTCCAGTGGCCTCGTCGGCAAAAAGAACCTCAGGGTTGTTGATCAGCGCGCGCGCGATGGCCACCCGCTGCTGCTGGCCCCCGGAAAGCTGGCTGGGGTGATGGTCCGCGCGCTCACTGAGGCCGACGATCTTGAGCACATGCTCGCCGCGTTCCTTGACCTCGCGCGAGGTGAGGTGTTTGTGCGAGTAAAACAGGGGCAACTCCACGTTCTCGAGAGCCGACGTGCGGCTGAGCAGGTTGAAGCTCTGGAAGACGAAGCCGAGCTTCTGGTTGCGCATGTCGGCCAGTTGATTGCGGTTAAGGCCGGAGACATCCACGCCATCGAGCAGGTACCGCCCTTTCGTGGGGCGGTCCAGGCAACCGAGGATGTTCATCATCGTCGATTTACCCGAGCCGCTCGCGCCCATGAACGCGACAAACTCCCCCCTGTGGATTTCGAGCGACACCCCGCGCACGGCGTGCACATCCACCTCGCCGGAATGGTAGATTTTATGGACCTCTTCGAGTTTGACGACGGCGTTCATGTTCAAATCGCGATACGATCCATCCGGTATTATCGCATGCGCGGCGCGGCAAACGGGTTGGCCGCCTTTTGCACGGCCGCGCTGGCTTGCGGCTGGGTGTTGTAGATCGAGGTGACGATTTTGTCGCCTTCTTTCAACCCATCGGTGATCTCGGTGTTGATGCCGTCCGTTACACCTATTTTGACCTTTATCGCCTTGGGGATTTTCTCTCCGTCGGCAAGCACATAGATAGTGCGGTTCACGCGCAATGTCGGGTCGTTTCCCTTTTGTCTCCCGGCCCCGCCACGGCCCTTGCCGGACTTGGCCTCGGGCGTCCCGGTGGCCTTGGCAAGCTCATCCGGGATGCGCACGCGGAACGCGGCATTTGGAACCAGGAGCGCGTCATCCTTCTGGGCAACGATGACCGTGAGATTGGCCGTCATGCCCGGTTTCAACTTCAATTCGGGATTGCTCACGCCGATTACCGCGTCGTAGGTGACCACGTTCTGGACCGTGGTCGGGGAATTGCGCACTTGGACGACTTTTCCATGGAATTTGTCGAAGGGAAACGCATCCACGATGAAATCGACGGGCTGTCCTTCCGCAATGTTTCCCACATCCGCCTCGGAGATGTTTGTGTCGATCTGCATCTTGGAAAGATCGTTGGCGATCACGAAAATCACCGGCGCATTCAGTCCCGCCGCCACCGTCTGCCCCACGTCCACGCTACGCGTGATCACGATGCCGTCCACGGGCGAAATGATGGAGCAATGCTCAAGATTTGCCTTCGCAAGCTGCAGGGAGCCCTCGGTGGTTTTCACGGAAGCGGTCGCCTGGTCCACGGTGGCGATCGCCTGGTCAAGGTTCGCCTGGGGTGTGCTGTCCTTGGCCCGCAAATCCTGCGTGCGCTTCAATTGGATCTGCGCAAGAACCAGCGCAGCCTTCGAGTTTGCAAGGTTGCCCTCCGCCTGGGTGACCGCTGCCTGGAACACCGAGGGATCGATCTGGGCGACCACCTGTCCCGCAGTCACGTGGGAATTCCAGTCGGCATATAATTTCTGGATGTTGCCGGAGACTTGGCTGCCGACCTGCACATTGATCACCGGATTCAGGATGCCTGTCGCGGTGACGGATTGCGTGAGGGGGCCGCGGGTGACTGCGGCGGTTTCAAATTCATATTTCGGGCCGTTGTTGTCCTGCCAGTACTTGTAGCCGAAAAATCCGGCAACCAGCACCACGGCGATAATGATCAGCCATAGGATCAGGGCGGAACCGTTCTTGTGGGACTTCATGTTTCTTTTGTGTCGCTACGGGATGTGCGCGCTCTTCACGCGCTTGTTTTGAAAGGATGCCATCGAGCGTTGCAGGTCGCGCAGCGCAATCTGGTACTGGTAGATCTGGGTGATCAGGGTCGTCCTCGTGGTCACAAGCTGGATCAACCCGGTCTGGGTATCCAGGCTCGTGGCCGTTCCCGCCTGGTACTGGTTTACCAGATCCTTGTAATTCTGCTCGTTTGCCGCCACCTGGGCCTCCAGCGACTGGATTGTTTCATGCAGGGTTTCCACCTCCAGCCAGGTCGTCCGCACGTCCGATTCCACGCTTTTTGCCGTGGTTTCGAGGTTGAGCCGGGCTTCGTCAATGTTATGGTGCGCGGTGCGGAGGTCGATCTCCCGCTGGCCACCGGTGAAAATCGGCACCTGCACGGACACCAGGGCGTCCCAGGAATCGCTGTTCGCGGCGGACGTTCTCTCCGCCCAGTTCTTTGCGAATTGCGCGGAAACCGTCGGCGCATAGTGGCCAATCACCTCGTTTCTCAGCTCGATGTTCTGCTGTATTGCGATGGAACTCACCTTGTAGTCCTCGCGGTTCGCGTAAGCCTCCGCGAGATGGTCTTCCAGCTTGCCCGCTTTTTCCGTGGAGTCCTCGGGCTGTGCCACGTCGAATTCGCGGGCAGCCCCCTGGAGGTTCAACGTGTTTGCAAGGACATCGCGGTCCAGCGCCAGGATATTCTGGTCGCTGATCAAGTTCTGCTTTGCGCTTTCCAGCGTGGACTGGCCGCGCAACACGTCCACTTTGGAGACCGCGCCGACATCGTATTGATCCTGGGAAAGCTGCAACTGCTTTTTGGCGAGTTCGAGGGTATCTTTGTCCACGGCAACGATCTTTTGCTGTTTCAGGACCTCGTAGTAGGCCTTTGCCACGCCGAAGAGCACATTGCGGATCGTGAGCTGGTACTGGAGACGCGCGGTCACGCCCGAAAGTCTGGCGTACCGGTATGCCGGGAAAAACGTGAAATCGATAAGCGTTTGCTGGAGCGAGAGGTTCGTATTCTGCGTCCCGGCGACACCGATCGACGAGGGCACATCAAAGAGGCTGCTCGTCTTCGTTTCACTGTGATTGTAGCTGTAGCCCCCGGTGATGCGCGGGGTGAGCTTCGTGAGCGCGCTCCAAGGCAGGAGATTGGCCTTGCGGATCTCGATATAGGCGATCCGCACCGATTGGTCACTGATCAGGGTCCGGTCATACGCCTGCTCCAGGGTAATGACTTTCCGTTTCGAAGCAGGTTCCGCAAATCCGCGCGACCCCATGCATAACACAAGCAAGACCCCGAGAGTCACCAGGCGCAGGGCAGGTCTATAAGAGGCGGGGGATTTTTTCATCGGGTCATGCAGACCGCGCTTTTGACGCGCCAACCTGCGTTTTAATTCAAATTTTTTACGAAAAGACTTCCAAAACCGGTGCGTTTTGTCCGGTGCAAAACAAAACAGATCAAAATATTAGTGATTTTTATACATTTCTTGGGAAATGGAGACAATAGCTGGGATTGTCATTTTTCAACCATTTTTCACAAGCGTGTTAACGCCTTTCGAGGCGGGCTGAAGCACAGCCATGCTTGGAGAACTGCGATCCGCAAACGGGGATGGGGTGGCCGACGGGACTCGAACCCGCAACAGCCAGAACCACAATCTGGAGCTCTACCATTGAGCTACGGCCACCGTGCGGAAGGGAGAATCTATCAAAGTCTTTCCCGATTCCAACCGTAAAATGCAAATGCAGGGTATTTTTATGAAAACACAGGCAAGACCACCCCGGAATACTGGGCGGCCCGCCCGTGAAAATCATCCTGTGCGGCGTATTTACTTCAAGCCGGCTTCGCCCGGCTTGTGCACGCTCGCGCCTTTTCTTGTAAGAGGCTCGGGGGCTTTCTCGATCGGCACATTCGGGCAGGTGTCGACCCAGAGGCCCTGGGGTGCGGCCCATTTTACAGCATTTTTCAACACCAGCTTCACAGTCGGATGAAAATAGATCGGGTAAGTCTCGTGGCCGGGGCGGAAATAGAAGATCTTCCCGTTGCCGCGCTTCCATGTGCAGCCGGAGCGGAAAACCTCGCCGCCCTCAAACCAGGAGATGAACACCTGCTCCTCGGGAGCCGGGATGCCAAAGGGCTCGCCATACATCTCTGTGTTCGGGATTTCAAAATACTTGTCGATGCCCTGCGCGATGGGATGGCCGGGATTGCACACCCAGAGGCGTTCCTTTTCTCCCGCCTCGCGCCATGTGAGCGAGCAGCTCGTGCCCATGAGGCGCCTGAAGATCTTTGCATAGTGGCCGGAGTGCAGCACGATCAGCCCCATGCCCTGCAGCACGCGCTTCTGTACACGGTCCACGATTTCGTCCTTCACTTCGCCATGGGCGGCGTGTCCCCACCAGGTGAGCACGTCGGTGTTGTCGAGCACTTCCTGTGTGAGGCCATGGTCGGGTTCCTGGAGCGTGGCGGTGCGGACTTCGAAGTCCGGGGATTCGAGCAGGCCGTCTGCAATGCAGCGGTGCATGGTGTTAGGATAGACCTTGGCCACGGCTTCGTGCTTGGTTTCGTGGACGTTTTCGCCCCATACGGTGACTTTGATTTTCATTTTGGGATTACGGGAGTTTCTCTTTCAGGGTTTTGCTGACATTCGGGGCCGGAGTGGCCGGGAGGATGTCGCGGCATGCATAAAAAGAAGTTGAAGAGAATGGAAACAACGTCTTAGCTTCATGCCGCGAGCGAAAAAATAAGAAAAGCCCCGCCCCGAATCAACCTATAATCCACGTCACCCTTTAATATTCTCCCTCCATGGTAAGTCTGCTTCGTAAATATCAAAAAAGCCTGATGATCATCATCACGATCCTCATCATCATTGCTTTCGGCTTCTTTTATAACGGATCACGCGGTGGCATCGACCGCGCGCCGGGCACGCAGTATATCGGCAAGATATACGACCGCTCCATTTCCCAGACCGAGGCGGACCGCGAGGTCAGGAAATTCGAGGTCGCCCGCGTATTGCAGATGGTCGATTTGCAGAATGCCCTCGTGGGACAGGCTTTCACGCAGGAGCAGGCGCTGACGAATTTCATCCTGAACAGCTTCGTCCTCCGGCACGAGGCGGCCCGCCTCCAGATTTCCCCGACCGACGAGGAAGTGAAGACCGGGATCATGAACACCTCCCTGTTCCAGACCAACGGCGCGTTCGATTCGGAAAAATACGACAAATTCGTCGCCAATTTTCTCACGCCAAACGGCTTCACCGCCACGCAGCTTGAGGAACTGGTGCGCGACGACCTGCGCCTGAAAAAAATCAAGGAGCTGCTCGGGTCCACATTCATCATTTCGCCCGAGACATTCCGCACGGCTTACACGCAGGGCTTTCAAAAGCTGGACGTTTCGGTGATCCGGTTCAACCAGGCCGACTTCGCAAAGGACGTGAAGATTTCCGACGATGACATCAAGAAGGCATTCGACGCGCACCCGGACAACTACAAGTCCGAGGAAAAACGCAAGATCAAGCTGGTTGCGTTCGCGCTTTCGGACACGGAAAAGAAACTCACCGGCGTGGAGCGTACCAGTGCTTTGCAAAAAGTTTCCGACCAGGCAAATGACTTCTGGCAGGCCATGTCCGGCAAGAACGCGAAGTTCGACGATCTTGTCGCCAAATTCAAGGCGCCTGTTACGGAGATTCCGCCATTCACACAGAACACGCCCGATCCGAAAATCTCCTCGATGCCGGCGGTGGTCGATGCCGCGTTTCACGTGACCAAGGACCAGCCCGACAGCGATCCTGTGCAGGGCGAGAATGGCTACTACGTGGTGCATCTCGAGGACATCGTGCCAAGCAAGGCGTTGACGCTGGAGGAAGCCCGTGCGCAGATCACCGAGGAGCTGAAGGACAGCCGCGCGCACGAAATGCTGACGTTGAAAGCCAGCGAGGCCCGCAACAAGATCGACGTTGATTTGAAAGCCGGCAAATCCATCGCGGACGCCGCCAAGGCCGCCGGGGTGAAGGTTGAAACATACACCGGCCTTTCGCTCGCCGAGCCGAATCCCGAGGTGCCCGGCTCCCGTGAAATCGCGGGCAGGGCGTCCGAGCTGGCGGACGGCGCGATCAGCGAGTTCATCCCGTCGCCGGATGGCGGAACCTTGATCCGGCTCGACAAGCGCGAGCCGATCGACGAGGCGAAATTTGAAAAGGACAAGGCCATGCTCGCCCCGCGTCTCGTGGACCAGAGGTTGAACCTGGTCTTTGCCGACTGGCTGCGCAAGCAGCGCGATGAAGCGAAGATCCAGCTCCCGCGCACCGCCTCCTCCGGCCAGCCGCAGCCGCCGGCCCCGTAAATGCCCGAAGAAAACATCGAGGAGCTTTTCGACGACGCCAATGGCGATCTTGCCCTAGGCGACCTTGAGAGCGCGGTGGAGAAATACCGCCGATGCGTCGAAATCGACCCTGCGTTTTTCGACGGCTGGCACGCCCTCGGCATGGCCCTCATGAAGATCGGCCGTTTCCCCGAGGCAATCGAGGCCGGGAAAAAATCCGTCGAGCTCCGCCCGAACGACCAGATCGGCTGGACCAGCCTCTCCCTGTTTTACAACCGCAACGGCCAGATCGCCGAGGCCGAGGCCGCCGGCGCCAAGGCAAAAATCATCTCCTGGGGCGGCAAGATCAAGGGAAGCGAAAAGTAAACGGCCGCCCTGGAATACTTCTTCCGGCTTGCTTATCGCATCCGGCTGGGATATTCCCCAAGGCATTATGAGATACCTCGCAGCCCTTGCAGCATTGCTTTTGGTTTCCACGGCCTTCGCCAGTGATGGTCCCGCGATCACCCTGCACCAGGCCCTCGACCTTGCAGAGGCAAACATGAAAGAGCGCGACCTGGGCAAAGTGATTTATGTCGAGTCCGTAACTTTGGTCCGCCCTGCGATTTTCGGCGGTGAAACCTACTGGTTCATCAAATGGTCGCACCCGATTCCCGCCACCGATCCGAACAAGCACGAGATCGGCATCAAGGTCCGCATGGATGGCCGCACCACGCGCCTCGTGAAGGGACTCCGCGAGCCTTAGGCCAACACAGCTTTCCAGCCCTCGCAGTCTTCGCGGTTGACCCCGGAAACTTCCGGGGTTGATTAAACTACCGATGTCCAAACCGTTTTTCATCACCACGGCCATTGATTACACCAATGGCGCCCCGCATATCGGCCACGCCTACGAAAAGGTGCTGGCCGACGTGATCGCGCGCTATCATCGCCTGAAAGGTGGCGACGTGTTTTTTCTCACCGGCGTCGACCAGCACGGGCAGAAGGTGCAGCAATCCGCCGAGAAGCAGGGTGTCGCGCCGCAGGAGTTTGTCGACACGATCACAAAAAAATTCCTCGCCCTCTGGGAGAAGCTCGACATCAGCCACGACCGCTGGGCCGCCACCACCGACCCGCTGCACAAGAAATGCGTGCAGGGAATCCTCCAGCGCCTTTTCGACGAAGGCCAGCTCTACAAGGCGAAACAGGGCGGCTACTACAGCGTCCGCCAGGAGCAGTTCCTCACCGACAAGGAGCGCAACGAGCAGGGCGAGTTCGGTCCCGAGTGGGGCGAAGTCGAGTTCCGCGAGGAGGAGAATTACTATTTCAAACTCGCGGAGCACAAGGACTGGCTTCTCGCGTTGATCGACAAGAGGGAGGACCTCGTCACGCCATCCTTCCGCCGTAGCGAATTGCGGAACGCCGTGGAGAGGCTCGCCGGCGATCTTTGCGTCTCCCGTCCAAAGTCCCGCCTCGCATGGGGCATCGAGTTTCCATTCGATCCCGATTTTGTCACCTACGTCTGGTTCGACGCGCTGGTGAACTACATCAGTTTCGCAGATTACGAGCCCGATCCGAAGGCTGCAAACAAGCGCTTCCACGAGTTGTGGCCCGCGTTACACGTGATCGGCAAGGACATCATGATCCCCGCCCACGGCGTCTATTGGCCGATCATGCTGAAAGGCCTCGGCTTCACCGACGACCAGATTCCCCCGCTGCTCGTGCACGGCTGGTGGAACAGCGCCGGCGAAAAAATGAGCAAGAGCCTCGGCAACGTCATCGACCCCGACGCACTCGCCGACAAATACGGCGCGGAAGCTTTGCGTTACTATTTGATGAGCGACATCGCGACCGGGAAGGATGCCGATTTCAGCGAGCAGCGGCTCGTGCAGCGCTACAACACCGACCTGGCAAACAGTCTCGGCAATCTGCTCAACCGTACATTGAACATGGCGCAGAAATATCGCGAGGGCCGGCTCGCTGTGCGCCACGAAGTTGCGGGAGCGCCCGATTACGTGAGCACGGTCGCGGCATATCGCGCACAATTTGAGGGAGCCCAAAGCGACACCCCCGGCAAACTCCGCGCGCCTGCATACTCCATTCATCTCGCGCTCGGCGAAGCCCTGAGTTCCGCGACATTGTGCAACCAGCTCATCGACACCCTTGCCCCATGGAAGCTGGCGAAAGACCCCGCGCAGGCTGACCTGCTCGACGCGGTGTTGTACACACTTGCCGAGTCTCTCCGCATTATCGCAATCCTCATTGCCCCCGTATTGCCGAAGGCCGCGGCCGGAATCTTCGCGCAATTGAATTGGGACAAGAGCCTCTCGCTCGCCGACGCGACGTGGGGAGGTCTGCCGGATGGACACGTTGTTGGCAAACCGGTCCCTCTGTTCCCGCGTATCGAAGAGCCAAAGGCGTAACTCTCAGGCCGGCCGGTCGAATTTCTCCAGCGGAGTAACCAGGTTCCCCGGCAGTGGCCAGACGCGCTCGAAGATGCGCGGTGCCAGCGGCGCGGCCTTCTCATATCCCACGGCGAACATCTCCATCTTCGCGTCAAGATTGTCGATGTAGTGCAGCGCCTGTGCCTCGGGAGTCTTTGGCACCGCGGGCGAGCCGAATTGCAGTTCCCCGTGGTGTGCCGCGATGAGGTGGAGCAGATGCAGCCGCACATCCTCGGACGCAGGCCGGATCTGCGCCCACGCCTTTGCTTCATCCGTGGCGAGCAGCTTGCGCCAGAGCGCGTTCACTACCTCGGCGCCGATCGTGATATGGCCGAGCAATTCCCCGCGCTCGTCAAACGACATCGCAAATCCATCCTCCGGCAACGCGTTTTCCCACAGCTTCCCGCAATCGTGAAACAACACCCCCGCCGTCATCAGGTCGCGGTTAAGTTGCGTGTACACGCCGCACAGCGCTAGCGCTGCACGCATCATCTGCGACACATGTTCCACCAGCCCACCGCGGCGCGCATGATGGTTGTTCCGGGCTGCTGCGCAGCGCCGGAAACGGTCACCGAAATCGTGAAGGAAAAGCTCGCATAGCGCGCGCAGCCGCGGATCAGCAATTTCCGTGATGCTCTTTTGAATGAAATCAAAATCATCGGTCTGCTTGTCCCGCAACGCAGGCGGACCCGCAAGCAACGCATCACGATCGGCATCGTTCAGTAATTTAATGAACCAGCGCTTCGATTCGACACCGTAGGATGCGCTGTGTGTAAAATCGCCGGAGACCTCCACGAAATTACCTGCCTCCAGCTCCCCGCAAATCGCGAAATTCGGCGAATCGCTCCACACCCGCAGGGTCATCTTTGCCTGTGCATCGGCCAGTGTCAGTTCCCAGAAAGGCTTCTGCTCGCGCGTCTCCTTCCTGTTCAGCGCATCGATCTGCGCGTGGATCCTTGCCTCGACACGGTCCTCCTGCACCGCCCGCTTGAGATCAGAAATAGTAAGTAGTTCCATGGAGGGCGCGTTGTTCAATTGCGCTCCACGATAAAAGAGCTGCTCGTGCTTTGTCCAGCGGCGACGGCGGTTACCTGCCATTCGCCGGGCTGCAATTGCCACAAAAAACGGCCGTCAGTCTGCGGCGACACCTTCTTGCCGTTCACAAACCACTCCACTCCCCGCTCCACCGAGGCGGCGAGTTCTAGCATCTGCTGCGAAGGAGGCAGCGCAGTGCTGATCTCAAACTTTGCACCCGGCTTCGGGCTCGTGATTGCCGGCGTTGCCTGCGAAACGGCAATCGCATCGAGATAATTATGCGGGCTCCGGCACCACGCAGCGAATTCCTGTGGAAGCACGGGATGTTTCCGTCCATCGATGACTTGGAATGCATCGGCATCGGTCATTGCCGGTTCGGTTCCCCTCAAAAAAAGTTCGCTTACGGTCGCTTCGCCGGGATCGGAAGGAAGCAACCCGGTGAGTTTGCCGACGTCGCAACGCACCAGCCCGCCACCCGTTTGCACGGAATCGAGCGGACGGTCCTTTTGCAGCAACTGGCGCATCATCGCGGCCCAGAGCGGCGCTGCGGTTTTCACGGCGAGCGTCTCCTGCATAGGCCTGCCATCCATGTTCCCCGCCCACACCGCCACCGTGTGATCCTTGTTGAAGCCGACAGTCCACACGTCGCGGAAACCGGAACTTGTGCCTGTCTTCGCCGCGATACGTTCCTCAAACATGAGCGGCGAATGGTTCCCAAAAGTCCTCTCCCGCGCGCCATTGTCGCACAGCACATCCGTGATGATCGCTGTCGCGTCGCGCGACGCCACAGTACGTGCCGGGTGATGCACCGATGGGAGAAACGCGGGCTTTATCGCAACGCCCCCGCGCGCCAGGTCCGCATAAGCGCCTCCAAGATCAAGCAGCCTGATCTCCGCATTGCCGAGAATGAACCCCGCGCCGTATTCATCGAGCCCGCGTGAAAACTGGAAACCCCATTTCTGCAAATCGAAAAACGCCTGCCGCGCGCCGATCTTCCCGAGCGTCACCACCGCGGGCACATTGAGCGAGCAGCCCAGCGCCTCGCGCACGCGCACCGGCCCTAGGTACCGGTTGTTGTAGTTCTGCGGGTCATAGTCGCCGTATTTATCGGAAATTGCATCCTGGGTGTCCGGCAGGATGCTCGCCGCCGTAAGCAGGCGCCGGTCAATCGCCGCGAGATAAATGAAAGGCTTCAGCGTCGAGCCGCAGCTGCGCGGCATCAGCGAGCCATTCACCTGGCAGGCCTTGTAATCCGCCGACCCCACCATCGCGCGCACCGCGCCCGTCGCATTGTCGATGACCACCACCGCCGCATTCGTAATGTCCGGCCGCAGCAAACTCTGCAAATGGGCGCGCACCAGGTGCTCGGCCGTCTCCTGCAAATCAAGATCAAGCGTCGTGCGCACGCGGCCCGAGAGATGCGGATTCTCCGCAAGCACCGCGTCCACGAAATGAGGCGCGAGATGCTTCAGGCCGGAGTGCAGCACGTCGGGAGCAGACTGCGCCAGAAGCTTTTGCTGCCCCGTGTCGATCACGCCGAGTTGCGCCAGACGTGCGAGTGAGCGGGCATATCTGCGATTCGCCTCCTCCGGAAACCGCCATGGATTGAATCGTGTCGGCGCCTGCGGCAGCCCCGCGAGGTAAACCGCCTCGGCCAGCGTCAATTCCTCAGCCGTCTTGCCAAAATAACTTTCCGCAGCCGCTTCCACGCCAAGACGCAGGTTGCCGTAGTGCACGCGATTCAAATACGCCTCAAGAATTTGCGTCTTGCTCCACTGCCGGTCGAGCTTCCACGCAATGATCGCTTCGCGCAACTTTGCAAACCAGCTCCTTCCCTGCCGGCGCTCCGCTATTTTCACGAGCTGTTGCGTGATCGTCGAGCCGCCCGAGACGATGCGGCGCGACGTCACATCATGCGCCAGCGCTCCGAACGTCGAGTGAAAATCAACGCCGCCATGCTCGTAAAAACGATGGTCCTCGAGCGCAACCGTCACCCGCGGCAGCCAGCGTCCCATTTTCGCCAGTGGCACCGGATGTTGCAGCCGCGCCTGCGTCGAGCCGATCTCGGCGATCACGCGGTCATGACAATCAAGCAGCGTCAGCGTCCCTTGGAGCGGCTCAGTCAATTCTCCCGGCAGCGGCAGCGACCAGCACCAAAGCCCGAAAGAAATCCCCACAAGCCCGCAACAACTTGCGGTAACCAACAAGCCGGTTTTCCATTTTCGGCGTGTTATTCGAAATATCATGGCTTCGTGTCACTCCCCCGCTACTACGCACATCGACGATGGCGAGAGGCCCGAGAACCGGCTGTCATACATCGGCACGACCTGCGTGGAGGGCCAGCGGAATGTCCCGGCGACCGTCGCGCGGGCGAGCACGGAATAAACGCTGGTCCCCGGGTCGATGGTATCGAAATAAAGCAGCGTCGACTGGTCGCGCATTTCGGAATGCGAGAGCGGCAGGATGTGCGACTGCGTGTCCTCGGCGGGGATCGTGAAATATTTTCCGATCATCGGCAGGTCGGGATTCACCGTTTCGAGCCCGCCGGGAAGCAGGTCTTCGAGCGCCACATAGTTTTGCAGTTTCCGTGTGAAAACGCGGTACGTGATGAAAATCTGGTCGCCGAGTTTGAATGGCGCTGCTGCGGTGCCCGTGCGCTTCGGGTCGGTGAGATTGCGCACCACACGCTCGACGCGGAATCCCCGGTCGGAGCGGTCCGTCTCCGCGTCATCGGTCATGTATTCCGCGGCCATCGTGAAGCTGAGCGGCGTGCCCGCATTCAGGCCGCCTTGCGAGAGATTGCCGACGGGTGGAATCGGCTGCGCCAGCCATTCTGCGGATGCCCCGTTACGCGAGAGAATCATCCCCGCGGTCTTGTCGATTTGCAGTTTCGGCAGATTCTGCGCGTCCTGGAATGCCTTGAAGGCGAGCAGCAGCCAGAGATTCTCCTGCGTCGATAGCGCCACCGAGGAATCCATGATTTCCAGCAGGCGCTTTTTCACTTTTTCCTTTTTCTCGGCGGTCCAGTTATCCGGCGCGATCTTGCAAAACGCGAGCGTGCGGATTGCTTCCTCGCGGTCGGTGGAGGAAAACGTGTCAGGATCAAAAGCCCTCTCCTTGATCTCGTCCTTGTCGATCTCGCGCAGCAACTGCGCCTTCTCCACCGGCATGATCATGAGCTGGTGCAGCGCCAGCGCGAGCAACGCGCGGCCCTCGTCGCCGATCTCGCGCCGTTTCAAGTAAAGATCCTGCGCGACATTGTAGAAATTGTCGCCCTGCGGCTTGCGGCTCAACACCATGAGCGCGAAACATTGGTTGAACGCCGATGTTCTTTCACGCCCGAGCGCGATCTCCTTCACGGCCTTCGTGACCTTGTCTGTCAGCCCCGCGGGAATTTTGAATCCGGCGCCCGAAATTTCGTTCAAGGCCCAGCACGCCTCCACGGTGCAGAACGCATTGCCGGTGTCCTGCCCGTTCCAGTAAGGGAGCATGCCGTTCGACAGCAGCGACTGGTCGTAAAGCTTCAGCCCGTTCTCGATCACGACGCGGTAGCTGGCATCCCGCGCCCCAGCATTCGGCAGATACGCGAGCAGGTCGCCGAGCAGGCCGTAGCTGAGCATGCGCGTCGATATCTGGTCAAAGCAGCCGTGCGGGTAATCGAGGATCAGCGGCAGACCGGTGATCTTCGGCAGCCACGGCGAAGTCGAAATCGTGAGATCGTATTTGCCATGCCCGCGTTTCCAGAGATCGGGAATTTTCGGCAGCGGATCGAATGCGGGCCCGTCAAAAGTGCCTGCAACCGTTTCCTTGCGCGTGATGACCGGCGGATGCACCGGCAGCGTATTTTGCACGGAATCGTAAGCCTCGCGGTTCGATTTCGAGACGGCATCAAACTTCACGACTATGGGCGAGAAATCGGGATCAACCACCTTTGCCTTGAAGCGGAAAACCACGGGCACATCCTTCGATGCCTGCTTCGTCGCCTCCGCAGGCCCGGTCAGTTGCAGGTGCGCATCCGGCACGCAACGCACCGTGATCTGGTCGTTGTCCGCGAAACTCTGCCGCACCACGAGCCGGAGTTCCACCTCGTCGTCGTTGCGCAGGAATCGCGGCAGCGCGGGCTCGGCGATGAGCGGCTTGGAGACCTTCACCGTCGAGGTGGAGTCCGCGCCGAACTGGTTTTTCCGCGTCTGTCCCACCGCGACGATTCGATAGGTGGTGAGGTTGTCGGGTGCCTTGAATTCGAATTTGATTTTACCCTCCGCATCGCTCTTGAGGTCGCTCTCCCAGAACGCCAGCGTGCGGAATTCCTTCCGCACCGTCTGCACGTTTCCAAATGCCTCCTCGCCTCCCCCGCCGATCACAAACCCTTTTTCAGTAAGGCTGTCGCGCTTGATATCCGCCACGAATTTGTCGAGCGCGCTGTAGCTCCGCACGCCGAACGAACGCAATGGATAAAATATCGCCGCAAAATCCGGCAGCGACCAACTGCCGAGTTGAAGCACTGCATCGTCCACCGCGAAAACGGCCACGTCGGCGGCTGGCGTCGGATTCCCGTTGCTCATCACGGTCAGCTCGCCGCGTACCGGATCGCCGGGACGCACCGTCTCTTTCTCAAGATGCGAGGAGATGCTCAACTCGCGCTCGGGAATGTGAACCTCGATGTTGGTATAGGCAAAGCGCTCCAGCGCAAGCTCGCGCTCACCGCCGGGTTTCACGAGGTAAACCGACACATAGGCATTCGGCCCGTATTCTTTTTTGATCGGCAGTTCGATGCGCCCGGCATTCCCGGTAACCGGCACGAAGAGCGTGTCCAAAATTTCATCCGTCTCCACCGAAACCCACGCCACGCCGCCGAAGGGCGCCTGCGTGTGTAGCACAGCAACCTCGCCGGGCGTGAATTTTTTGTCATCGTGCGTGATCTGGAAGGTTACCTCGTTTTGCACCGGAAACTCCGCCGGTTCCGCACCGCTCACCTCGGTTTCCGCGCTCACCACCGGCGTATTCTTCTGGTTCTTCGTGGTCCCCACGGCCACATACTCGCCCGTGTCTTTCACTGGGAACACGAGTGAACCGGGCGCTTGCGCCTGTTGCGTCGCGACCTTCGTATAGATGATCGTGTTGCGGTAACGATAAACAAACGGCGCGACCTGCTCCTTCGCCGTCTTGGAGGTCACGTGGTAAAGATCAACCTGCAAATCCAGGCCGCCCGCGGCTTTGTTATCGGGATCGACCGCATCCAGTTCAACCTTCACCGCCCGCTCCGGCTGGATCTGTTCCGACGCCTTTATGCCCGGCAGCGCGGCGACGAATTGCAGAGGTGCGCTCGTTCCCGCCGTGAGCGTCTGGCCGTCCACTGATGTGACGTCGGCCCGCCACGACACATCGCACCGCCCGCGCAGGGCTCCATCCGTGAATGGCATGGCGCACTTGATCGCCGCAGTGCCGTTTGCATCCAGCGTGGCGTCGCCTTCCACCTCCTTTGTCCCCTCCGGCGCGCTTGTGGGATGCGCGTCACGGTCGGTATGCCCGTCGTGACGCACGAATCCCCCGTCTCCTTCCGGGAAGAGCGTCTCCCACGTCGCCTTCCAGTGCACATGCGCCCCGGAATTTGGAGCGCCATGGAAATAGGCCGATGAAATTTTGATCTGCGAATCCGTGCCGGTCTTGTTCACCGCATCGACAACCACCGAGAAAAGAGGCACGCGGTATTCGTCCACGCGGAATGTCGCCGTGCCACCCGCCTTCGTATTACCCGATTCGCACCGGATCGTGTATTCGCCGAGCGCAACCTTCGCGGGCAGTTCCCATTCCCCGGCCCAGCCGCCATCCTCGGAGATGGAAAGGGTCCCCTCGGCCAGCACCTCGTCGTGGTAGCTTTGTGTGATCCACCAGTGCACCGGCTTATTGGCCGGGATCGAGAGCGCCCCGTGTATGTCGACCCGCAGCATCCCCTTTATTTTCACGACTTGCGCGGGGCGGTACAGGTTCCGGTCGGTGATGATCGCCGAGCGCAGCGTCGCAGCCTGTTTTCTGGAGACAGCGCCGGGCGAACCGGAGTTGTAGCCCGATGCCTCGATGTATTGCAGCACCGGGCCACCGGGCGTGTCGGCAATGAAGATGGACGGCTGGAGTTTCTTGGAATCGAAAAGTGTCGCCGCCGGGAAGGAAAGCACGCCCTCCTTGTCCGTCACGGCGCGGGCGACCCCGGCATTTTCCTTCGTGACCGCACGCACCGGGAGATCAGCCACCGGCGAGCCGTCGGACATTTTCGTGGCGCGCACCGTCACCGTGGTGGCGCTGCGCTTTTGCGTGAGAATCAAATCGCTGAAGCAGACGACCGAGCGGTTGCCTACGACACGGCCGTCGGCTGTCTTGCCGGAGACTTCCAGCAGGTAGGCGCCCGCGAGCGGCTTGGAATCGGCAGGCCGCCAGTTGATCGCCCGCACTACTTCGTTGTCGCCGCCTGTCTCGTCGAAGTCGCCGCCGCCCGACGTCTTGAGATCAAACGCCTCGGCGAGTAGTTCCGTCTGGCGCATTTTGGACAGGCCCGTGTGCGGGTCGTAAATGGGATTTCCGGTATAGGGATCGGCCTCCTCGGCATTGAACTCCCGCACCCGTGCAGAGACCGTGGCGAGTTTTTCCGGTGGTATTTGGGAAAGTTTCCACGTCAGCTTTGGCGCGTTCACCTGTAAAAACGAAAACCGCAGGCCGCGTCCCGAGCGCTGGAAAATCTGCTCGCCCGGGAAAAGGACCGCAGGCTCTTTGGGGTGGAATGTCGCGTGCCAGTTCGAGGCGGTCGCAACGCCATAGCCGCGCTTGCCCTTGAGTTCCGGCGGGATCACCACGCTGTAGCGCGTCGAGGTGTCGAAGTCCCCTTCCGCGATGATTTCGTCGTCCTCGGCGTGCACCTTGAGATTCTTCACTGGCGGATCAATCTTCAGCGCGGAGGCGGCATCCCCCTCGGGATCAATGCGGTCGCTGAATTTCACAACGATCTGCGGCGTATCCATCGCGTGGTTGAATGCCCCCACCCATTTCACCTCCAGCGGCGCGGTGGTGCCGAGTGCGAAAACCTCGAGATATGGCAGCATGCGCCCGCTGTCCAATGCGCGCACGCCGTCAATGATGAGATCGTAGGTATGCCCTACCGGCAAATCCTCGCGCGGCGCGACGCGGAACTCCGTGCCGCTCTTCGGGTCGTCATTCGTGCTGATGACCACTTCCGCCGGGCGCCGCTCGCGCGAATCGCGGTCCTGGTAGTAGATGTGCTCCGCCGCGTCGGTGAAAGCCACGGGATAAGTCGAGGTGAGGTAAACCTGCGGGCGGCTGGAGAGATGGTCGGTGCCGCCGGAATTTTCATCCGTCGAGAAATGAAACGGCTGCGTCTTGAACTCCGCGCCCCACTCCTTCACCTGCACCGGTTTGCCGCCCAGATCCTTGAGCGCCGGGTCGAGCGAGAGTCGGTATTTCGTCCCGGGAATCAGCGCGCCATCGATCGTGAACACACCCTCAGTCTGGCTTTTCCACAGGAATTTCCCGGGAAACTTCGGCGTGCTGACGAACGGGCACGGCTTGCCATCCATATTGATGGCGTCTGCATTCACCATCGCCGTGGGAAATGTGACCGTAAGCGCCGCGCCGGATTCGATGAGCCCCTGATGCGGCTCCACAATGATGCCTCCCGCATCGTGCTGCCCTTGGAATTCGTCATCCTCCGCGCGTGCGTTTCGCGCGAAAAATAACAATGCGCATGCGGCAATCGCGGCGAGTAGCCTTGGCCCTGCGGATAAATCGCGGAGTTTCATTTCTTTTTTAGAAGGGGTTGCGCGGGCTTCGCAGTCAGTTTCTGCCAGCGCTGTAAGTCCTGGTCGGCCTCCTTGTCGTGGCTGGAGTAGCGATAGCACTTTTCCCGCTTTTGCAACACCAGCGGGGACTCGTGCAGTTTCAGCGAGCGCGAGAAATTTTCAATTGCCGCCGGGTAATCCGCGAGGTCCATGTCCAGTTCGCCGAGCGACCGCCATGCGATCGCGTTTTTCGCATCCAGCTCCGTTGCATGGATGAATTTTTTGCGCGCCTCATGCGGCCGGTCGAGTTCCATCGTCGCATAGCCCGATTCCACCAGCGCCGCCGCCGAGCGGGGATCGAGCGCGAAGGCTGCATCCGCATCCTGGAGAGCGAGCGCGTACTGCTCGATGTCGCTGCATTCCCGGGCCCGGTCGGTGAGCAGCCCGGCATCCTTCGGTTTTGCATCGATCTTCGCGTCGAGCGCGCCGATTTTCAGCAGCGCATCATCGGAAAAATCGAGGTGTTTCACGATCACGCGCAGCTTCGCGGCTTCCTCATCGCGCTTCACCTGGTTCAGGTCGCGCCCTGTTTGCAGGATCGCCCGGCGCCATTGCGGCGCGAGATCAAGCGCCGCGCTGGAATCCTGCAGGGCGAGGTCGTAACGCTCCGCGTCACGGAGCAATAGCGCCCTGTCGAGCAGTATTGCCGGCTGGGGTTTGCCGTCCGCGAGTTTGCGGTCGAGAGCCCTGATTTTCGGCAGCGATTTTTGCAGCAGCTCGAACTGGGGAAGCCATTCCTTCACCGTCTCGTCATTGGCAGCAAGGCTGTTCGCCTTCTGGATATCCGCGATGGCGGCATCCCATTTGCGCATTTGCAGGCGGCACCGCGCCCGCCACACACGGCTGCCTGCGGAATCTTCCACCGCGATCAGTTTCGTGAGGATGTCATCCGCCTTGTCCCATTGTTTGCGGAGCTCGTACACCCACGCGATTAGCTCATAGGTCTCCGTCTCGTCCGGTTTCAATGCGAGGTACGCACTCCAGTGGCGGAGGGCGTTGTTGTAGTTCTGGCGTGCGAAATCGACCTGGCCTCGTAGTTGAACTGCCTCCGGGGCGCCCGGCTTTTGCTTTTCCCATTGGTCCAGTGCCTGCTCGCACTGCTTCAGGTCGCCGATATCCAGCCAAGCATGCGCCAGTTTCTCCCACAACTCCTGGTCATGTGGATCAACCTGCAGGATGCGACGGCTGAGTTCCACAATCGCCGGATTGTCGGGCGTCTCCCCCTTTTCAGCCTCGGCAAGCTGGGCGCGCAAATCTTTCAAATCATCCCCCGCGGCATGAAGCCGCAGGCCGGTCGCGAGAACCAGGAGTGAGCAGACGATGCTACGCAGGGCGCGCATAGGGTGGAGATTGTATAACGGGTTGCGAAATTGATCAATGCATACCGGACACGCACCATTCGACCATTTTGCCCCCGGTTTCATTCATTAAATGTGATCACGAAATGATTAACTTGATCACGAAACGGTTTCGTGATCATATTAACGTATCGTGATCACGTATTCATTTGCAGATGGATTCATTGACCGGCAGCCGTTTTCGCAACCGCTGCTGCAGACGGTGCGCCTCCTGGGCGAATTCAAGGGGAAGCAGGAGCTTTTCCGGGCGCAATCCCCGCAGGTGCTCGAAACATTGCGCCAGGCGTCAATGATCGAGAGTACGGAATCGTCGAACCGCCTCGAGGGCATCATCGCCCCCCACGAGCGCATTGCCGAGCTCGTCGGAAAGCAGGCCCGCCCGAAAAACCGCCCCGAGCAGGAGATCGCCGGCTACCGCGACGTATTGAGCAACATCCATGCGAACCACGCCAGCATGCCCTTCACCACCAAGACCGTGCTGCAAATGCACCGCGACCTTTACAAATTCTCCACCAGCGCCGCGGGCAAATGGAAGGCCGTGGACAACGAGATCACCGAGACGCTGCCCGACGGGAGGAAAAAACTGCGCTTCAAGCCCGTCTCCGCCAAAGAAACTCCGAAGGCAATGGAGACATTGCACCGCTCATTTTTGGAGGCCTGGGAGGGTGGCAAAGCCGAGCCCCTGCTCCTGATTCCCGCATACGTGCTGGATTTCCTTTGCATCCACCCGTTCCTCGACGGAAACGGCCGCACCGCGCGCCTGCTCACGCTGCTCCTCCTCTACAAAGGCGGCTACGAGGTCGGGCGCTTCATCAGCCTGGAGCAACTGATCGAGCGGACGCGCGACTCGTATTACGACACGCTCTACGCCTCCTCCCAGCAATGGCATAAGGGCAAACACAGCCTTGTCCCATGGTGGGAGTATTTTCTTGGCGTGATGCTCCTCGGTGCCTATCGCACATTTTCGGAACGCGTCGGCGCAGTCACCGCCACGCGCGGCGCAAAGCGCGAAATGATCGTGGATGTCGTAAGCCGCGTCCCGCACGAGTTCCAATTCGCCGACGTCGAGCGCGCCTGCCCGGGCGTGAGCCGTCCCACGATCAACCGCGCCCTGGCGGACCTCCGCCGGGCTGGAAAGATCAAGTGCATCAAGGGGGGCCGCGATGCGGTGTGGCAGAAAATGACGAAAGAATGACCAAAGCCGGAAGCCCGAAGTGTGTGCTTCGGATTTCGTCATTCGTGCTTCGTCATTTTCCGCGTTAGCGGAACCTGGCCGGCTGCCCCGTCGATTCGATCACGGATTGCCACAGACCGCCCTTCGGATCGACCCGCTTGCGCCCCGACGTTGCGAGATGGATCGGCAAATGCACAAAGTGCCCATGCCAGCGGGCGACCAGCATTGCGGTCTTGCCGGCCATGGCGGCGTGCACGGCGTTTTGCGCAAGGCGCATGCAGTAGCCGCTGTCCTGCGGGCCGGCGGGCACGCTGCGGATGATATAGCTCGGGTCGATATATTTGAGATTCATCTCCATCGAGCGTCCTTTGAAATATTGCTCGATTTGTTGTTTTAGAAACAGGCCGATGTCCTTGAGCTTCACATTGCCGGAAAGGTCGGAGCCCGCGTCGGCTTTCTCGATCAAGTCCTGCCCGGCGCCCTCGGCCACCACAATCACCGCATGGTGGCGCGTCTCAAGGCGGTTTCGTAGCGTCTCCAGCAGCCCGTGCTCGCCTTCCAGCGCGAAAGGCACCTCGGGGATGAGCGCGTAGTTCACCTCGTTCGTCGAGAGCACGGCGGAGCACGTGATGAAACCCGAGTGGCGCCCCATCAATTTCACGAGGCCCACGCCGTTGCGTGACCCCTGCGCCTCGGTATGCGCCGCCTGGATCGCGTCGACCGCCGCGGCAAATGCCGTCTCGTAGCCGAAGCTCTTGTCCATGAACATGATGTCATTATCGATCGTCTTCGGGATGCCGATCACCGAGATCGGGCGCCCGCGTTTTTGCGCCAGTGCGGAAAGATCGAGCGCCCCGCGCAGCGTGCCGTCGCCGCCGATCACGAACAGGATGTTGATGCCGAAATCGTCGAGCCGGTCGAGAATGCGCCCCGGGTCCTGCGGGCCCCGCGAAGTGCCGAGGAATGTGCCGCCGAAGCGGTGGAGATTGCTCACTGATTCCGGGGTGAGTGTCTCGACCTCATGGCCGTATTCCTGGATGAATCCCTCGTATCCATAGCGGAACCCATGGACTTTCCTCACGCCGTAGCGGTAGTGGAGTTGCATCACCAGGCCGCGGATCACGTCGTTCAGGCCCGGACAAAGACCGCCGCAGGTCACGATGCCGCACGCGGTTTTGGCGGGGTCGAAGAAGATTTTGCGGCGCGGCCCCGCCTTTTCAAAGCAGGGCAGCGGCTCGTTCCGCGCGATGAGCTTGTTCACCCCCGCGAGAGTATCATCGAGCAGCACGCCCTCGCCATCCTCGACGAAATTGTCGCTGTTCTCCGTCCCATCCGCCAGCCGGTGCAGCGGCGACCAGATGATGCCCGTCCCCAGATGCGGAATCTTGAGATCGTTTGTTGTGATTTTATCCATGTTTCCCTCTTACCCCTGTTTGTGGCGCGAATCCGTCATGCGCCATGGTAAATCTGCCGGCTCGTCACTTCATTCGCGCTTTGCCTCTTGTTTTGGAAATCCGTTATATTCCCGAGCGTCGTGTCCGCAATATTTTTCAGCGCGTCCCCCGTGAAAAATGCCTGGTGCGAGGTAATGATCACATTCGGGAAAGTGAGCAGCCTCTGGAAAACATCGTCCTGTATGATTGTCTCGCTGAGGTTTTCGTAAAACAAATCCGCCTCCTGCTCGTAAACATCGAGCCCGAGATAACCTACCTTGCCCGACTTCAGCGCATCCGTGACAACCTGCGCGTCGATGAGCGCGCCGCGGCTGGTGTTGATGAGCATCACGCCGTCCTTCATCTGGTCGAGCGTTTTCTTGTCGATCAAATGGTACGACTCCGGCGTGAGCGGGCAGTGCAGGCTGATGATGTCCGACTCGCGAAGCAGCGTGGAGAAATCGACATACGTGCCCGTTTTTTTGAAATGATCGTTCTGGAACGGGTCGAACCCGAGAATCCTGCAACCCATGCCGGCGAGGATTTCCGCGAGGATCACGCCGATTTTGCCTGTGCCGACGATCCCCGCCGTTTTGCCGTGTACATCGAAGCCGAGTAACCCGTCCAGCGAGAAATTCCCCTCCCGCACGCGGTTGTAGGCCCGGTGGATCTTGCGGTTCAGGGTCATGATCAGCGCAAGCGCATGCTCCGCCACTGCATGCGGCGAGTAGGCCGGCACGCGCAGCACTCGGATGCCCAGCGTCTCCGCCGCCTTCAAATCCACGTGGTTGAACCCTGCCGAGCGCAGCGCGACCAGGCGCGTGCCTCCCGTTGCGAGGATTTCCAGCGTCTCGGCTGTCAGCTCGTCGTTGATGAACGCGCAGACACCCTCGTAGCCCGCAGCCAGCGGCGCCGTGCGGGCCGCAAGTCGTGACTCGAAGAAAAAAAGTTCGTGCCCGTGCGCGCCATTGGCGGCATCGAGCGAACGCCGGTCATACGGTTTGGTGCTGAAGACAGCGACTTTCATTGCCGCCGGGGAAGATAGAGGGGAACCTCTCCGCGCACAATCTTCTCTTTAGGATTTGTGCAGCGCCCCTATTTCTTCTCCGTGAGGTCGAAGGAAAAGTCCTTCACAAACTGCGGGTCGAGCTCGATGATCCGCACGATCGATTCCACGCGAAAATACATGGTCCGGCTGTATCCCTGCCTCACATTCCCCCGTGTTTCCGACAGCGGGATGATCCTCCCTCCCGCGCTCATGAGCGCGACATGGCTCAACTTTATGAACCCCGTCGGAACTGCCGCCGCCATAATGCTCGTCAACAGCTTCCGGTCAATCGCCCCGTAATACTCCGTCGCAGCCTCGTTCGCCCCCTTGTCCATGAAGGCAACAGCCACCCACACATCATCGGGTGCCGGGTCTGCATGGCACGGCATGGACATTACAAACAGAAGGCTTAGGAGAACCGGCAGGATGAACTTGGTATTCATAAGGCGTAAGACGGAGAGCCTTAGTCTAGATCATGTGGGCCGGTCCGCCAGTTGCGCGCAATCTTTCCTTTAAACACTGTATCCGGGTGATACACTCGACCTGTCTTTAACCGGATTGTTCCCTTGTCCTGTTGATGCCATGAAAACAAATCTCAAGTTCGCGGGTGCGTTTTTGATCTTCTGCCTGCCGGTCATGGTCTGCGTCACGTATGTTTATTCATACTTCATCCCCCGCGAATATTTTTCAAAAGTCACCTTGGAGTTAAAAATCGACGATCAGTCGAAGCGAATTGGCGACGCGAATTTTTTGAGGACTCAAGTCCAGATCATTCAGAGCAAGGAAATCCTGTATCGTGTCATCGACGAACTGCGACTTGCGGACAAGTGGGCGGAAAATGGCCAAAAACGTCCCAAGGAGGAGATATTAGCCAGGCTGCTCGGAAAGATTACCGTGACGCAGGTGCGTGAGACAAACCTGGTGGAAATCGATGTTTTCAGCACGGATCCCCAAGAGGCCGCAAATATCGCAAACACGATCGCCGTGCAGTACCGAAAGCGCATGATTGATGATCACATGCAGAGGATTAATTTACATTTGGCGGAGCTCCGTGAGCTGCTCGAAAAGCAGCGCACAACAATCCGGCCGGTGGCAGCGGAGGTTGAGAGGCTTCGCACGGAACCCGCCAGCGCAGAATTCACGAAGGCCAGGGACGAGTTCGACGCCCGTCAGAAAATGCTGAACAGCATTTCGGACCGCATCAATTCCGAAAAAATCGAGGTAAATATCTCATTTCAACCGGTGAATATCTGGGAAAAAGCCGAGCCTGCCCTGAAACCGGCGCGCCCCAAAATGGAGACAATCATGGCCGTGGGTGGTGGGGTGGGCCTGCTTCTCGCGATGATCGGCGGGGGACTGCTTTTCGCCGCTTCGTATGTGAAGGATTCGTGGGAATTTCGTGACCCGCCCGCTGCCGCGTCGGTCTGAAAACGGCGGCTCGCCGCTGACCGGCTATTCCCGGATGAAATACGCTAGGTTCTGCAGCTCGATGGCGACGTTCACATTGTGCGCGAGTACGCTGTCGGGCAGTTCCAGCAGCACGGGGGAGAAATTCAGGATGCCCTTGATGCCGTATTCCGCAAGCTGGGTGGCCACGATCTGGGCCGCGCCCGCCGGGACCGCCAGGATCGCGAGCTTGATGTTGTGGCTCTGGATGAAATCGGCCAGCTTTTCCATCGGCTGCGTCGTCAGGGTATCGTTCTTGGGCTTGTGCCGTTCCGGTTCGACGTCAAATGCGGCCACGATCTCGAACCCCACCTCTTCAAATCCCTGGTAGGAGACAAGCGCCGCGCCGAGGTTCCCCACGCCCACCAGTATGATCGGTGAGAGCTGGTTTGTGCCCATCAGGGCGTCGATCCGGTCCTTGAGCTCGTTGACGTTGTAGCCGAACCCGCGTCTGCCGGAATGTCCGAGATAAGTAAGGTCGCGGCGCAACTGCGCGGCGTTCACCTTGGCCGCCTTCGCCAGCGTTTCGGAGGAAACGGTGGCCACATTGTCCCGGAAAAGGCCCTGGAGACACCTCAGATACAGGGAGAACCTGTATATACTCTTGCGAGGGATAGGGGGTTTCTCGGCCATGTATGAATTCGGGACGGAGCACAACTTACTTATTGCGAGGCTTCTGGCAAGCCTGCAAACGGGCTGGCACTATTTTGTTATAACAAGCTGCTCGCGGGCGGTTTCGTAAAAAAGTGAAAGTGAATGCTTCCGCAGGATGCTTTTTCCGTTTATTCCTTGGGCTCCAATGAAAACCATCGCTGTTGCAAACCAAAAGGGAGGCGTGGGAAAAACCACCACGACTGTAAATCTCTCCGTCTGCCTTGCAGCGAAGGGGCAACGCGTCCTGCTCATCGACCTCGACCCGCAGGCGAATGCCACGAGCGCGATCGGCTTTGAGAGCATCGACGGCCACAGCATCTACGGCCCGCTCATCGGTGAGTCTCCCGTGTCGGAGAAGGTGCTTCCCACCCGCATCGACAATCTCTTCATCCTCCCCGGCGACCTGGACCTTGCCGGCGCGGAAATCGAGGTCGCCCGCCAGGAGGATCACCTTGTCCGCCTGCGGAAAGCGCTCGAGCCCCTGAAACACGACGCGGCCTTCGACTTCATCATCCTCGATTGCCCCCCTTCGCTCGGCATCCTCATGACGAACGCCCTCGCGGCCGCCGACGAGCTGCTGGTGCCCATCCAGTGCGAGTATTTTGCCCTCGAGGGCCTCTCAAAAATCGTCCGCATCACCGAGCAGATCAGGGAAGCCGGCGCAAACCCCGACCTGAAAATCGGCGGCATCCTCATGACCATGTACGACGGACGCACAAATCTGAGCCAGCAGGTCATGGAGGAAGTCCGCAAGCATTTCGGCGACATCGTTTTCAAGACCATGGTCCCCCGCACGATCCGCCTCGGCGAAGCCCCGAGCTTCGGCAAGGCAATCATCGAGTACGATCCGAATGGCCTTGGTGCGGCCGCCTACACCGCGCTGGCAGAGGAATTTTTGGAACGCCAGACAAGCCCGGCTTCTGCCCCGGTCGCAGAACCGGCTCCGACCGAAAGCAGTTCCTGAATGTTCGCATAGCGATCGGGCAGGATACCATCTGGCTTTTCCGTCGATTGTGATTCACAGTAGCGGTGTGACCGTGAAGAGGTGCGGATTTTCAGCGGAATACGACAGAGGCGGAATATGATCATTGGTGTCCCCAAGGAAATCAAAGAGCAGGAATACCGTGTGGCCATGCTGCCCGCCGGGGCATGGCAACTGGTGAAACATCACCACCGCGTGCTGGTGGAAAAGGACGCGGCCTCGGGCATCGGTTATTGCGACGACGACTACCGCCGCGCCGGGGCTGAAATCATTGAGCGCCACGAGCATATATTCGAGGAGGCCGATGTCATTGCAAAGGTCAAGGAGCCGCTTCCTTCCGAATATCCCCTGCTGCGCCCGGGGCAGATTTTATTCACCTACCTTCATCTGGCCGCGAACCGGAAGCTTACCGAGGCGCTCATGGCCTCCGGGGCGACATGTATCGCCTACGAATCCGTCCAGATCAACCATCGCCTCCCGCTCCTGGAGCCGATGAGCGAGATCGCAGGCAGAATGTCGATCCTCGTGGGCGGCTATTTTCTCGCCAAGCATTGCGGCGGGAAGGGCGTGTTGCTGGGTGGCGTGCCCGGCGTGCTGCCGGGCCGCGTCGTAGTCCTCGGCGGCGGCACAGCCGGTGTGAATGCGGCGCGGATGGCCTCAGGCCTCGGCGCGGATGTCACGATCCTCGAGGTTGATCTCGAGCGCATGCGCTACCTCGATATCACCATCCCCGCATCAACCCTCTATTCCAGCGAATCGAGCCTTGTCGATATCCTGCCGGCCACCGACCTGCTCATCGGCGCAGTCCTCGTGCCGGGAGCCAAGGCTCCGAAACTCGTGCACCGCTCCATGCTGCGTCTCATGAAGCCGGGGAGTGTTTTCGTGGACATTGCGATTGACCAGGGAGGCTGCGCCGAGACGTCGCGCCCGACCACCCATCTCGACCCGGTCTATGAAGAGGAAGGCGTCATCCACTATTGCGTGGCCAATATGCCGGGCGCCTACGCCCGCACCGCCACCCTCGCGCTCACCAACGCCACCTTCCCTTACTTCGAGAATCTGGCCGATCTTGGACTGGAAGAAGCCTGCCGCAAACAGCCCGCCCTTGCCTGCGGCGTCACGGTATGGAACGGCAAAATCGTGAACAAAGCCGTGGCAGAGGCGCACGGATTGCCCGTCGAACCATTTGGCAGCGGAGAGGAAAAGCCGGTTTAGCCGGGATTTTCAATCAGTGCAGCGCGCCCTGCCAGCCATCGCCGCAGGGGCCGCCGCCCTCTGGCACATGCACGCCGACGACTTCCCCGTTCATCCTCAACAAAGGCTGGTAAAATTTCGCGACCTGGTCGGATTCATCGTCGATATAATGGCCGATGAATGTCCTGCGCCAGCGGTCCGTCGTGCGGTTCGGTCCCGAGCCGTGGATAAGATTGCCGCCGAAGAACATCGTTTCGCCCCGTTTGACGATCACAGGCACGGGCTTCTGGTCGCGCGGGAATTTGTTGATGTGAGTGTCCCCGTAGCTCATCCACTTTTCGCCGCCGGCCTCCGGGCAGAGGATGTTCCCGCGATGCGAGCCGGGCACCACGTAGAGGCAGCCGTTGTCGAGGTCGGAGGTATCGATGGCGGTCCATGCCGCGATGCAGGTCGCGGGTTTTGAGAGGAGATAAAAGTTGTCCTGGTGCATCCCCTGGCCTTTTGCGCCGGGCGGCTTGAAGTAATACATCGTCTGCGCGCCGAGTGCGGGCTTGCGCAGCAGCTCCTCGAGCACCGCGGCCACGCGGGCGTTCAGGAACCATTGCAGCACCCTGCAGCTGTAACGGTGGGGCATCATCGCGCGCACCTGTTGTTTTGTTTTGTCGACCTCCTCGAAATTTTTGATGTCGCCGTCGTAAACGGCGTTTCCCGAGATGCGGAATTCCTCGAAAAAATCCTCGATATCCTGGATTTCGGATGCGGTGAAAAGATCACCCACCACGCAATAGCCAAGTTCGTCGAACTGTTTTTTCTGTTCAGCAGTAATAATGTCAGGAGCAGTAATCATTATGGTTTTTAATATAACCGGGCGGATGAATTTTGGAATGGAACGGATTGCCTAAAACCTGTAATATCTTGCTACATGGCCACTCGCCCCGAAACACGGCACACCCAGGTTGCAGAGCTATATTGCGACGAATTCCGGCAGGGACGCACCTATACAAATTGGCGGCCACACGGCAGCCGCGACTGGCTGCTTATTTACACCGAAGCCGGTTCCGGACGCCTCGTCTCCCCCGGCGTGGAATGGAATACGGAACCCGGCGACGCGGTACTTTATGCGCCTGATGATCCCCAGGATTACAGCACCGCACCGGAGGCGGGAAACTGGCACCTGCTATGGGTTCATTTCATGCCAAAGCCACACTGGCAGATGTGGTTGCGATGGCCGGAGGCGGATGGCGGCCTGCGCTTTCTGCATTTCAAAAAGGGGGAGGCGCGTGAGCAGTTTCGCGCCGCGATGTTCAGGATGATCCGCATGTCCCGCCGCGAGATCCCGGGAGCCATCGACCTTGCCGCGAACGGGTTGGAGGAAGCGCTGCTCTGGGCAAACGCGGTCGCCTCAAAAGACCCGTGGCTCGCCATGGACACCCGCGTGCGCAAGGCCGTCGATTACCTCGTCGCAAACCTGCGTGCCCCGTTCGTGCTGGAAAAACTCGCCATGGAATGCGGCGCGTCCGCCTCGCGGCTCTCCCATCTGTTCAAGGAGCAGACTGGGTCCTCCCCGCAGCAATTTCTCGAGCGGCACCGCATGCAGCACGCCTGCCAGTTGCTCCGCCTCACGAGCCTCGGCATCGCGGAGGTCGCCGCGGAGGTTGGCTACGAGGATGCGTTCTACTTCACAAACCGGTTCCGGCGCTACGCGGGTAAAAGCCCTTCCCAATTCCGGAAACAGGGCGGCCTGCCTCAGCTGTGAGAATCGCTAAATTTTCCCGTTGAGTTCGCCGCAGGGTGATGCAGGATTACCGGCTCCCAGCCGGGTTTATGCAAGTCTCCACCGATCATCCATCCCGCAATCCGTCCGACACGCCGCGCCTCGTGCGGTTGGTGGCGCTTTGTGCGGGAGCGTCGTTGCTGCTTTATCTTTTGCTGCCGGGCCTGGTTGCATCGCTTACCTCCTCGGAATTGAGTCACGCGTGGGAAGTTTTCCCCTGGGTGAAAAATCTTGCGAATCAGCCCCTTTCTGAAGTTCAGGGAAATGTGCCCGACATGGGGAGCAACCTGCGGTTTCTCGCCTGCTGTGCCCTGCTGTTTGTGATTTACGGGTATGTGCTCCACCGGGTGAAGGAGAGCCGGTCGCTGAAAGTGCAGGCGGTCATTTTCGGGACGGGTGCGGTTTTCATGCTGTCGGAACTGCTCTCACCGGTAATGCTTTCCACGGACGTGTTTGCATACGCGTTTTACGGCCGGGTGCTGTCGGTGTATGACTCGAACGCCTACGCCACGGATCTCCATCTCTCCGCCGATCCCTTTCTTGTTTTGTTCGGCCACCAGTATGTCGGCTCGGTTTATGGCCCGCTATGGACGATCATCTCGGCGGTACTTGCCCGCATCGGCGGCGACCATGTGGGCCTCGTGGTGTTGTTGTTCCGCGGCTTCTCGGTGTTAGCGGCCCTGGGCGCGGGAGCATTGATCTGGAATTTCCTGCGGGTGCATTCGCCGGGGAAGGCCACGCAGGGGCTGGCGCTCTTCGTCTGGAATCCCCTGGTGATCATCGAGACCGGTCTCAGCGGCCACAACGACGACGCCATGATCTCGCTCGCCCTTCTGGGCGTGTGGCTGCATCTGCGCGGGTGGAAAACCGGCGCGGTGGTCGCATTCACGCTGTCGGCTCTGGTGAAATTCCTCACCGGCATGTTCATCCCGCTCTACATGCTCATGGTGTTGCGTGGGATTCCCGGCTGGAAAAACCGCGCGTTCTTCGTGGGGAAGAGCGCCGTGTGCGCCGGCATGGTGATGGCTGTGGTCATGACTTTCGCCCGGGTGAAATCCGACGTCCCCGCTGCGCCGTATGCGACCGCGGCGGATTTCTACTCCAACAATTTCCACGAACTGATCTTCAAGGGCATCCGCCGCATGCTGGGCGAGGATGCGGAGTCGGTGCAGGTGCCGGTTTATTTCGGAAGCTGGTGGATCACCACGGAAAACAACATCGACATGCGGGACATCCCATCCGACCACGGGAAAAAGATCGTCCACATCGCAAAAAGCCGGAATATAATCGTGATCGCCCCGCACCGCGACGACTGGATGCGGGTATACGATCCCGTGACACGCAAAAAAGGATATGTCTCCGGGGAAATGGTGGCCGATACCGCCCCCGATCCCGAGGGCGAAACCACCGATCCGGTGCTGGCCGTGCTCGAGGACGCGCCGGTCGACTGGCCGACCGTCATCCTGGCAAACAAGTGGATTCGCATCGCCACGTGGGGATTGTTCGCCACGTTCGGCCTGCTGGCAGCATGGAAAACCACTGATTTCGAGCGTTTTCTATTCTGGGCGCCCGCGGCCTTGCTGGCCTCCTATTTCCTGATCATGACGCAAATGTGGCCCTGGTACATGATCTGGGCGCTGGCATTCGGTGCCTTGAAGCCGGGAAACTCGCCCGCCAGGCTGGCGGCAATGCTTTCTGCCGGCATGCTCACGCTTTACGTGACAATCGGGTGCGCCAGCGGCGACCACGATTGGATCAATACGTTCCGGTCGGTTCCCGCCATCGTGCTGCCCTCGCTCCTGTTTCTGGCGGGGACATTGATCCCGCGACTTTCGCCGCCGGGTGCGCGGTCATGGTTCAGGATGCCGCAGACGGAAACCTGAGTGCGGTGGGCTTACGCCTGAAGGTTCTTTTCAAATTCCACAAGGCGCAGCAACGCCTCGGAGAATTCATGAAACGCTTCCGCGGGCAGCATGATTGTATCCCGCCGGCCGCCGACATCCTCGGTGATCTTGAGAAAACGCCCGCGATTGTTTTCCTTCAGGTCGAGAAAAAATATCTTCCGGTCCACGGATATTTTTTCCGACGCAAGGGGGTCTGCGCCTGTCCTCTCTCCTGAATTCTCGTTCATAATTTACAACTTAATTTACGATTCCGGCTCATGCAAAGGCAGTCCGGCAAAGCCCAGCCCCTGTCGATGCCTGATGCGGAGATAACTACGTTAGTATTGACCTTAATCATTGATTCATCAATGACAAAACTCACCTCACAGGCCGGTTGGCGCGGTAAGCGCCCGGCCTTGCTGACACAGTCTAACACAAATTCGCGCTGTCCGCAGGAATAATGCGGTTTACTCCAGCCCCACGGCCTGTCGCACGCGCTTCAGCGTCGCATCCGCCAGCGCGTTCGCCGCCGCCGCGCCCTTCGCAAGCACATCGTCAATGTATTTCGGGTCGGCCTCGATCTCCGTGCGCCTTTTTCGCATCGGCTCGAAATATTCCCACACCGTGCCGAACAGCCGCTTCTTGAAATCACCGTAGCCCGTGCCCCCCGCCCGGAAATCCGCCTCCATTTTTTCGACGTCGGCGGCGGAGGCGAAAAGCTTGTAAAGGTTCACAATCGACGAGTTCGCGGAATCCTTCGGCGCCTCCACCGGCGTCGAGTCGGTGACGATTGCCATGATCGTTTTCCGCAACGCCTTTTCCTCCGGGAAAAGCTCGATCGTATTGTCGTAGCTCTTGCTCATCTTCCGCCCGTCGAGCCCGGGGATTGTCGCCAGGGTGGGCAGGATGCTTGCCTCGGGAATTTTGAAAACATCGCCGTACATCTGGTTCATCTTTGCGGCCAGGTCGCGTGTGATCTCCACGTGCTGCTTCTGGTCGCGGCCGACCGGCACGATGTCGCTGTCGTAGATCAGGATGTCCGCCGCCATCAGCACGGGATATGCAAAGAGCCCGTGGTTCGGCACCAGGCCTTTTGCCACATGGTCCTTGTAGGCATGGGCGTTTTCCAGCATCGGCATCGGCGTGATGGTACTGAGAATCCACGTCAGCTCCGTGACCTGCGGTACGTCGGATTGCCGGAAGAGCACCGCCTTCGCGGGATCGAGCCCGCATGCAAGGAAATCGAGCGCCACGCCCCGGGAAAACTCACGCAGCTTCGCCGGGTCGCGCACGGTGGTGAGCGCATGGTAATCCGCGATGAAATAAAACGCTTCCCCCTTGTCCTGCCATTCGATCGCGGGACGCATCATACCAAAGTAGTTCCCGAGATGCGGTTTCCCGGTCGGCTTTATTCCTGACAAAATACGCGGCATAAGTGCGCCAGAGCATACGATTTTGCCCGTGGCGTTCCATTCATTTTTTTGAGGGCGAATCGTGCCTACAATTTGTCAATCGCAGCCAGCAAGGCCTCGGTCAGCCGCAGCCGCGTAAATGAAATACCCTTCACGAACCTCGCGAACGCCGGAATTTTCAACGGATGCAGCGCCAGTTCCAGCAGTAGCGCCACGACCCGGGGCCTTTGTGTGGACGCATCGAACCAGATCGAAAACGAAACTGGCAGATCGTCCCCCGCAGCGTCGCTGATTCCCCGCATGGAGAGCATGGGAATGCCCTTGCGCGAGCAGAATTCGCAGATCATCCCCGTTTCCATGTCCACAGCCGAGGCTCCGGTCTGCGCGGCGAGCGCCGCCTTTCCGGTGATGGTCTCGGCGACTTCCGGCTGGGTGGTCAATGTCCCGACCGTGGCATTTTGCGTCTCTATTTTCGACAACACCGCTTCGCTCGAAAAATTCCGCGCGACCACGATATCCCCCACTTTCAATGCCGGGTCCAGGCCGCCGGCAAAACCGGAGCTGATCAAAATCCGCGGACTGACTTTGAGCAGGAAATTGGTCATCTGCGCCCTGCAGGAATCCTCCCCGACGCCCGTGTGGCAGACTGCGATTTGTTTTTCGCCGAGTTTTCCGGAGAGCACAGGCAGCGTCCCGCGCAGGATGATGCGGACATCGGTCAGCTTCGCGACCAGGTCCTTGCTCTCCTCGGGCAGCGCAAAAGTGACGGCGATCATCCCCTGCGGCTGCGCTCCCTTTTTCGTGATGGGTTCGTCATTCGTATTTGGCACGCCTTTGAGACTTAGAATGCCGGGATTAGTGTGGCAAGCATTGCGTCACATATTGTATCGTTTCCATTCTCCAAGATGAACCACCTGCCCGCCCTATGAAACGCGAGGAACGCGCCAAAGCAATCGTAGCCGCCCTGCAACGCGTCTATCCCGCCGCCCACTGCGAGCTGGATTTCGCAAATCCCTTGCAACTCCTCATCGCCACGATCCTCTCCGCGCAATGCACCGACAAGCGCGTGAACATCGTCACCCCCGATCTGTTTAAACGCTATAAAACAGCAAGGGATTTCGCCGATGCCCCCCAGGAGGACGTTGAAAAGATGGTCCGGACAACGGGCTTCTTTCGCAGCAAGGCAAAGTCGCTCCGCGCGGCGTGCAAGGACATCGTGGAAAAACACGGTGGCAAAGTCCCCCGGACCATGGACGAGCTCACCGCCCTGCGCGGCGTGGGACGCAAGACGGCCAACGTCGTGCTCGGCAACGCCTTCGGCAAAAACGAAGGTGTCGTGGTCGACACCCACGTCTCGCGGCTCTCGCAGCGCCTCGGCCTTACAAAGCAAACCACTCCGGAGAAAATCGAACTCGATCTGATCAAGCTCATCCCGCGCGATCACTGGACGGATTTCAGCCACTGGCTCATCTGGCACGGCCGCCGCCGCTGCTACGCCCGCAAGCCCGACTGCGCCGGCTGCGAAATCCAAAAACTCTGCCCCAGCGCGTTCAAGGCCTGACGCGATATACAATCAGTTTCCCCCTCTACGATAAGCGGAAGCACCACTCCATGAGCCGCAAATCGAAAAAGGCATTCAAGCAGAAACCCGCGATCGCCAGCCGGTCCGCCGAATGCACAGTCCCGCTGATAACAACACCCGCGTCGGACAACCGCCGGAAAGCGCTTTTCGTATGCATTTTTCTGGCGGCCCTCGTGTGGATTGTCTTCGGCCAGACGGGGGGATTTGAGTTCGTAAACTACGACGACCAGGAAAACGTATCGGGAAATCCTCACATCACAGCGGGAATGAGCTGGCAGGGAGTGGTGTGGGCTTTCACCCACAGCCAGGTCGGGCGCTGGGCTCCGTTGACCGCGATCTCCCGCCTGCTCGATTGCCAGCTCTTCGGCCTTTGGGCTGGCGGCCATCATTTGACGAATGTGCTGCTGCACGTCGCGGCGGTGATTCTCCTGTTTGTCGTCCTGTGGCAAATGACTCAGGCTTTTTGGAGGAGTGCTTTCGTGGCTGCGATTTTTGCGGTGCATCCCCTGCATGTGGAATCGGTGGCATGGGTATCGGACCGCGGGGATTTGCTGTGCGAGCTCTTTTTCATGCTCACGCTCTGGGCTTACAAGACATACACGGTCCGCAGGACTTATGCGTGGTACCTGGCAGTGGTGATTCTGTTCGCCTTGGGGCTGATGACAAAACCCGTGATGGTCACCTTGCCATTCGTGCTGTTGCTCCTGGATTACTGGCCGCTGGGCCGCTTTTCGTCAGGTCTTTTGCGCAACACACGGGCGCTCGTGGTGGAAAAAATTCCACTCTTCGCGCTCTCTGCCGCTTCGAGTCTGGTGGCCATGCTTGCGCAGCAGAAAGCCTTCGGGGACAGCGGAAATTTTCCAGTCGCCTACCGTATCGGCAACGCAGCCGTATCCTATGTCATTTACCTGTGGCAGATGGTATGGCCCGTGCGCCTCGCCCCCCTGTATCCGCGTCCAGTGGACAATCTGCCATCGTGGGAAGTCGCGCTCGCATTTGCCTTGCTGGGGGCAGTCTCCTTCACCGCGTTTCTCTGGCGGAAAAAAAGACCGTATTTCACAGTCGGCTGGTTCTGGTATCTCGGAATGCTCGTGCCCGCGAGCGGAACGGTCCAGACATTCGCTTTCACGCACGCGGATCGCTACACCGATCTCCCGCAAATCGGGCTTGCTCTGCTCGCGACATGGCTCGTTGCGGATATGGCCGCCGGGTGGCGTTATCGGGTGGAAATATTGTCCGGCACCGTGGCGATTGTGATAGTTGCCATGGTTTTTCTCTCGCGGGCCCAGACCTCCCACTGGCAAACCAGTGAAACCCTGTGGAGACATGCGCTGGCCTGCACGGAGGGAAACGGCGTCGCCCACAACGGCCTTGGCAACGCGCTGTTGCAAAAGGAAAACTTCGACGAAGCGATCCTCCACTATCAAAAAGCGCTCGAAATCAAACCCGACTTCCCCGAGGCCTACATCAATCTCGGCAGCGCATTTTTCCAAAAGGGAAACGTGGATGAATCCATCGCCTGCTATCAAAAGGCGCTCGCGCTCAACCCCGGCCACTTTCAGAACGCCGCTGCAATCAAGCCTCGCTACGCCCAGGCCCACGTCGAACTCGGCAACGCCCTGTTTCAAAAAGGGCGTTTTGATGAGGCTGCAGACCATTACAGGGAGGCTTTGGAGATCACGCCCGGCTACGCCGAGGCCTCCTACAACCTCGGGAATGTGTTTCTGCGCAAAGACAGCCTGGATGAAGCCGCCGCCCTTTATCAAAAAGCGCTGGAAACAAAACCCGGCTACCTTGAAGCCCACAACAACCTCGGATTTATCCTCTTAAAAAAAGGTCGGGTGGATGAGGCGGTCGTCCAATACCGGAAGGAGATCGAAATCAAGCCGGATTACGCGGATGCATACTACAACATAGGGATTGCCCTGTTGCAAAAAAACCGGCCGGACGAAGCCCTCGTCTGGTTCCAAAAAGCCCTGAAAATCAAGCCAGACTACGCCGAAGCCCACTGCAGCGCGGCGCGTATTCTTGCCGGTAAAGGGCGCGCGGACGAGGCGGTTGCCCACTACCGCAGGGGTCTCCAATCCGCCGATCGCCAGGGCAATACCGCCCTGCGAGGGCTGATCCAGTCCGAGCTCAGCCGCTATGAAACAACCGGTTCAAGCCCCGCAGGGAGCCCGTGACGGTTATCCATTCAAATACAAACGACAAAGGGCGGTTCAAACGAACCGCCCTTTGTGTTTCGGGAATGTTATGTCAGGCAGCCGTTATGGGTGCTGCTGGTTGTCGTTCTTGTCGCCTTTGTGATATTTTTTGCCGTTTGGGTTGCCCTTCTTGAGATTTGGGTTTGCTTGGACGGCGTTTTGCTGCGGCACGGTGTTGTTGTATTTGTTCACGTAAACCTTGTTCTGCTTGTTGACGTTCGTGTTGTCATACTTGTTCACGTAGACATTGCCCTGTTTGTGAACATTCGTGTTGTCGTATTTGTTCACATACACATTGCTCTGGCTGGTACCGTGGTAATTGCCATGCCCGCGCCAGTAGGAACCGCCTGTCGGCAGGGAGGTTACATAGTAGCGATGGTTGTTGCGGTAGTAGAAATACTGTCCGCCCACGTAGTAATACTGGACGCCGCCGTACACATAGTAGGGATCGCCATAATATGCCGGCGATGGCCCTGTCGTGACTACCGTCTCTTCGACGCAGCCCGTTAGCATTGCCCCGCCGATGAGGACGGGAAGGAGAAATAAGAGTTTTTTCATAAGGGTTTAACTAATATATCGTGCCGTTTTACAAAACGGCCTTGTTTGGTTGGGGGTTTATTTGCAAATTTGAATCTACCTTTTGACGGGGATGCCGTCGAGGTATTCATACCGTATTCGCGGGGCTTCGATCGTCCTGGCGCGATGTGCTAGCTCTTCATCGACTCGATCGGCACCACGGGGTCGACTTCCTTCGTGTAATCCACGCCCGGCAGTCCGAACCCGAAGAGTTTCAGAAACTCGGTGCGATAGCCCTTGATATCGGAGATGGATTCCAGGTTTTCCGTGGTGACCTCCGGCCAGAGCTTCGCAACGGCGCCCTGGACATCGGCTTGCATTTCCCAGTCGTCGATGCGGATGCGGCCTTTTTCGTCGGGTTGCGGCGAAGCGCCATTGTAAAGACGCCCTGCAAAAAGACGGTAAATCTGCTCGATACAGCCTTCGTGGAGGCCCTTTTCCTTCATCACCTTGTAGAGCAGTGAAATATAAAGCGGCACCACGGGAATCGCGGAGCTGGCCTGCGTGACCAGCGCCTTGTTGATGGAGACGTATGCCTGGCCGGCCTTGCCCTTTAGGCTGTCGGTGAGTTTTTGCGCCGTGTTTTCGAGATCCTCCTTCGCGCGGCCGATCGTGCCGTTGCGATAAATAGCCCAGGTGACCTCCGGCCCGATGTAGGAATAGGCCACCGTCTTGAAGCCCTGTGCGAGCACCCCGGCCGCTTCGAGTTCCTCAACCCAGAATTTCCAGTCCTCCCCGCCCATCACCGCGACCGTATCGGCGATCTCCTCGGGCGTCGCGGGGTCGATGGTGACGTTCGTGATCGTCCCCTTGTCGGTATCCACGGTCTTTGCGACAAAAGTCACGTCCGTGGTTTTCAGCGCGGATTTCGAGACTACCCCGGTCTTCGGGTGCGTGCGCCGTGGCGAGGCCAGGCTGTAAATCAGAAGGTCGATCTGGCCGAGGTCGGCCTTGATGAGGTCGATGGTCTGCTTTTTGATCTCGTCGGAAAATGCGTCGCCATTGATGCTCTTCGCGTAGAGCCCGGCCTTGTGCGCCTCTTTTTCAAATGCCGCCGTGTTGTACCAGCCTGCGGTCGCGGGCCGGTCGTTTTCCGAGCCGCGCTCGAAGAAAACACCCACCGTGGCCGCGCCGCCGCCGAATGCCGCGGTGATCCGCGAGGAGAGCCCGTAGCCCGTGGACGCGCCGACCACCAGCACCTTTTTCGGGGCGTCCTTGATCGGTCCCTGCTTCTTCACATAGTCGATTTGTTCCTGCACGTGAGCGGCGCAACCTTCGGGATGGGCGGTCACGCAGATGAACCCCCGGATTTTTGGCTTGATGATCATCCTGAAAATCTGCGTGACGCCCTCCACACAGTCGAGAAATTTCGAAAAGCCGGAAAAAACGGGGGATCCCGCAAAAACGGCACTTTTATTTTCCACGTCCTCCATTACTCTGGCAGGTATGCGAATTTTGCTGGCGTTTACGCTGTTACTTTGTTCTTGGCTCGCGGCTTCGGGCGCTCCCGCCGTCACGATCCAGAACGCCCTGAAACTGCTCCCGAAGGACCAGGCGAAAAACCTCGTCCGCATCGAGGCGCGCGAGGGAGACCCCCTGCCGGAGCGCTGGTATATCCAGGTCTATGATGCGAACAGCGAAAATGGGCTCCGCGAATTTGTCATATCAGGCAAGGAAATCGTTGCGTCCCGCTCACTCTCCCAATTCCTGACCGGCGCGAAAGTGGAGGACGTGGTGGGCGCGAAGCTGGTGAAAATCGATTCCGACGATCTGTTGAAAGTCGTCCAGCAATACGTCGAGGCAAACCATCTTACTGTCACCAAAATCAACTACACCATGTTCCGCGAGGCGACCAATCCAGCGCCCGTGTGGAAAATGTCCTGCTTCGACGATTCCAATAAAAAAGTCGGCGAGGTCGTCATCAACGCAAGGAACGCCAATGTTGTTTCGCACGATGGATTTGCCACGGTGCCGGGAGCGGCTGCCGCAAAACCTTCCGCCACGCCCGACGGGCAACCCACCGTCAAACCGGCGGTTCCCGTCCGCGCTGCGGTTGCGGTCAAATCTTCCGCATCGCCAGCCGCCGCCGGCGCAAGCCCGCAACCGAAAAAGCCGTTGTTCCAGCGGATGTTTGGCGGGAAAAAACCCGACCAGCCTACCCCGGCTCAACCTCACTAGCCTTTTCCGACAGTGTCCCGCAGCATCAAACAGCAACTCGTAAAACTTCTCGGTCCCGGCGTGGTACGCGACGATGCGAAGACGCGCGCCGCGAACGCGGGCGACAAGTGGTTCGCAAGTCGTGAGCCGGAGGTGGTGGTCTTTGCCAGGTCCACGGCGGATGTCAGCAAAGTGCTGAAATTCGCAGACCGCCACGGAGTGCCCGTCACGGCGCGTGGCGCGGGATACGGCTACGTGGGCGGTTGCGTGCCTTCGCAGGGAGGCATCGCGCTTTCCCTCGCCCGCATGGATCGCATCAAGGAAATCAACGCGGCGGACAGCGTGGCGGTCGTCGAACCGGGAGTGATCACCGGCGTATTGCAGGAGCAGGTGCGCAAGCAGGGGCTCTTCTACCCGCCCGATCCTGCGAGCCTGAAGGATTGCAGCCTCGGCGGCAACATCGCCACGAACGCGGGCGGCCCCCGCTGCCTGAAATACGGCGTCACGCGCAACTACATCCTCGGCCTCGAGGTAGTGCTGGCAAATGGCGACGTGCTGCGCACCGGCGGGCGCACGCACAAAAACAAAACCGGCTTCGATCTCATCGGCATGTTCGTCGGCTCCGAGGGGCTGCTGGGGGTGGTCACCGAGGCCACGCTGCGCCTTCTTCCAAGGCCGCCCGCCCGCTCGACCATCTCCGCGAGTTTCACGACGTTCCGGCAATGCGCGAACGCGGTGCAGGAAATTTTCCGCGCAGGCTTCCTGCCCGCCGCGCTGGAAATCGCGGATAGCTTCACCCTCCAGGCTGCCCGGAATCATCTGGGCAAGGACAAAATCCCGCCCGGCAGCGCGCACGTGCTCATCGATCTCGACGGCCAGCCCGCCTCCGTGAAATCCGAGACGAAATCGCTCGAATTCCTGCTGAAAAAACTGCGCGCCCGGACGATGAAAATCGCTTTCGGTGAGAAAAACTGCGAAGTCCTCTGGGGCTTGCGCCGGGGTTTTTCCGAATCACTGAAAGCCACGGGCCTCACCAAGTTGAACGAGGATATCGTGGTACCGCGCGGGCGCCTTGTTGATCTCGTGGAGTTCGCCGCGCGGCTCCGGAAAAAGTACGGCTACCCCGTCGCATGCTTCGGCCACGCGGGCGATGGCAACATTCACGTGAACATCATGGCGGCGGATTACCACACCGATAAATCGGTGTACAAGCAGGTGCAAAAGGCGCTCGATGAGCTTTTTGCGCAGGTGCTCGCGTGGAACGGCGTCATCACCGGCGAGCACGGCATCGGCATCGCCAAGCAGCGCTGGTGGCCGCAGGCCACGTCATCCATCAGCCGCGGCGTCCATGCCGCGCTGAAAACCGCGCTCGATCCCCGTGGGATTCTGAACCCTGGGAAATTTGTTTCATCCCGCAGACGCGCGAAACGCTGACCGAGGTTCCATGCTGTTTTCCACGCCGTTTTTTCTTTTCGTTTTTTTGCCGGTATTTTTCATGCTGTACTGGTTTCTGCCCGCGCGCCGGCAGATCCTTCTTTTTGGCAGCCTCCTTTTTTACGGCTGGAGCGAGCCGGTGTTTCTGCTGGTCGTGCTGGCCTCCGCGCGTTTCGACTGGTTTCTCGGCCGGCTCATTTACACGCTGCCGCCGGGGCATGGCCGGCGGAAAATGCTGGTCGGCGCGGGCGTCGCCAGCAATCTCGGCCTGCTCGTTTACGCGAAATACACCGCTTTCACCGTGGTGAATCTCAATGCGGTCCTCGCGCACTTCGGCGGCGCCCCCCTGACCGTGCCGCAGATCGCATTGCCGCTCGGCGTCTCCTTCATCGTTTTCGAAAAAATCACCTACCTCGTCGATCTCTACCGGCACGTCGCAAAGCCCGCGCTCTCGTTGCTCGATTACCTGAACTACGTTTTCCTTTTTCCAAAGCTGCTCGCGGGGCCGATCGTGAAATATCACGACATCTCCGGGCAGCTCACCAGCCCCTCGCACCGCTACGAGGACGTGCGCGACGGCCTGATCCGCTTCATCCACGGCCTCGCAAAAAAAGTGCTCATCGCCGACGCCCTGTCGCCCGTGGTCGATACCGTTTTCAATCTGCACCCGCGCAATCTCGACACGTCGTTCGCCTGGCTCGGGCTGGTTTGTTTCACGCTGCAAATCTACTTCGATTTTTCCGGTTACTCCGACATGGCCATCGGCCTCGGGCGCATCCTCGGGTTCCGGCTGCTGGAGAATTTCAAAAATCCCTACCTTGCCACGAGCTTCACGGATTTCTGGCGCCGGTGGCACATCTCGCTCTCCTCGTGGATCAAGGAGTATCTCTACATTCCCCTCGGCGGAAGCCGCGTCTCCACCGCGCGCAGCTACGCAAACCTCTGCATCTGCTTCCTGCTCTCCGGCCTGTGGCATGGCGCATCGTGGAACTTCGTCATCTGGGGCTGTTTCCATGGCGTGATCCTCGTCGCGGACCGCGCCTTCTGGCTGCGCTGGCAGCAAAGGCTGCCGCACTTCGTGAATATGGGACTCACCTTGTTTCTGGTGGGCATCGGGTGGGTCTTTTTCCGCTGCGATACATTCACCCACGCCATCGCTTTCCTGCGCGCCCTGTGCGTTTCGCCGCCCGGCAGCTCGAACGAAATGTTCCTGCACACAGACATCACCATCTACGCCGTCATTGCCATCGGCGGCATCCTTGTTTTCGCGCCGTTGCTGGATTTGTCGCGCTTTAAAAAATTCCTGCCGGATCATCGCGCCCCGGCCCTGGCGTTTGGGCTGGCCCTGCTCGTCGTGAGCGTGGGCCGCATGGCCGTGAGCACCTTCCACCCCTTCCTTTATTTCCGGTTCTAGACGCCATGAAATACATCCAGTCACGCGCGGAACGGGTTCTCATGGTGGTGATCATCCTCTTTCTCACCGTCCCTCTTCCGTTCACACTTTTGTCGCAATGGAAGCCGCTCAAAAAATCCCTCCGCATGGGACATCTCAATGGCGTGCAACTCGAGCAGACATACACCCCCTTTTCGTGGTCCGCCCTTTTCCATTCAAAATACCAGGAATCGGTTTCCCGGTTTTTCGACAATGAATTTTTCGGGCGCGCGCATCTCATCAATATCGCCAACGAACTTTACTTCCGTCTTTTCAAGGTCTCCCCCATGAGCAGCACGTTCGTGTTCGTGGGCAAAAAGGACACCCTCTACGAATACATCTACTTGAGCGAATATTGCCTGGACCGGCGCAGGAAATCCGAACTGGAGCCCCTCGTCCGCGATATCAGGAAACTACAGGACGCATGCGCCAGGCGCGGCATGGGATTCACCGTCCTGATCACCCCGAGCAAGGCGTCGATCTACCCGGAATTAATCCCCGGTGACTGGGCGCGCCGTCAGGATCCGCGTCCGCGCGCCTACGAGGAGTTTCTCCCGCTCTTGAAGGAACAGGGGATCCACGTGGTGGACGGCCACGCCATCATGGTTGCGGGCATGGACAAGGCGCCGGCTCCCATTTTCCCAAAGGGTGGCATTCACTGGGGCGCTTACGGAGCGTGGCTGACGGCGAACGCCCTCATTGCGGAACTGCAATCCCAAGGCAAGGCATTGCAACCGGTCGAATACTCCGGCATGCGTGTCTCGAACAACCCCAAGGGGGAGGACGCCGATCTGTTGCAACTCATGAACCTGCTGATCCCGTGGCACTATCCCGTGGCCGACTTTACAGTGAAGCAGGCTGCACCCCGGAATCCGCGGCCAGGCATGGTCATGGTCGGCGGCAGTTTCATGTGGAAACTGTGCGGGCTTTTAAGCGAGTCGCGCCAGTTCTCCGAGATCGATTGTTTCTACTATTACAAGCTTTTGAAGAAGACCTTCGTCGATGGGAAATCCCGCGTCACCGCCGAGCCCGTGCAATCCATCAACTTCGACCGCGAGATTTTTGCTGCGGACAACCTCGTGTTGGAGATCAACGAATCCGTGATCCCCAGCGCGCCGAATCACCTCATCAATTTCACCGCCGATGCATTGGAACACCTGCCCGCGGAGGGCAGCCCGAAGGAGCCGTTCCTCTACGAGAATCCACAGCCCGCGCCCTGACCGGGCTTGCGGAAATGCCGCTTTTCAATCGGGGACGGCGGGACTATTCTATCTGCACGTATGGCATTGTTCGGCCTTATATTTTTTGTCGTGGCGATGATCCTCTTGGGCGTCGGGATCGCTCTCGGCGTTTTCGTCTCCATACTGGCTTTCGTCCTTCTCAGTCTCGGCGTGATATCCTCCTCCGTGGTTGTCGGCATGCGCCGCAAAAGCGCGGGCGCGGGGATTCGCATGTTCCTGATTCTCACCGGTCTGCTTGGCGGCATCCCTTCCGGCATCCTGTGCGCATGGATCGCGTCCAATTTCATGGACATGGCCGGCGTAAACGCAAAAATCCTCGTCTATGGCGGATTGAGCGGCGCGGTCAGCGGGCTTTTTCTCGCCGTGATGTTCGACTTCATTTACCGGAACTCTTCAAGGTGGATCGAGCAGCGTTTCAGCCCCGCTGCACGGGTCAAAGAAGTGGAGATCTAAGCCGCGGATGTTCTGCCGTTCCCGGTGGCCGCGAGGCAGTCGGCGTACGCCTTTTCCAGCGCAGCGAGAGGATCGCCAGCCGGAATAAATTCGTGGCACACGAGCGCCCCCGGGGAAACATCTGCAATAGCGCGATAGACGGCGGGGTAGTTGATCTCCTGGCCCCCGTCGGGCTGTCCACGGCCCGGATTTCCCGCCGTGTGGTAATGGGCGAAGTAGGAATGTTTGTCCCGGATGGTGCGGATGAGATCACCCTCCATGATCTGCATGTGATAGATATCGTAGAGCAGCTTCACGGCGGGCGAGCCCACCTGGTCGCAAAGGCGCACGCCCCACGCGGTGGTGTCGCATTGGTAATCCTTGTGGTCCACCTTGCTGTTTAACAATTCCACGGCAAGCACCACCCCGGCGCGTTCCGCATCGGGGGCAACTGCCGCGAGCGTTTCAACGCATTGCGCGAGCCCCGTGGCATCATCCAGCCCGTTCCTGTTTCCGGAGAAGCAGATCAACACCGGGAACTTCCACTCAGCGGCCTTTGAGAGTTTCGCGCGCAACTCATCCTGGATGCGCGTGGCGTTTTCCTTTTTGTTGAGCCCGTCCGCGAGCGAATGATGCCCGTTGATGGCGCCAAGCTTGAGACCATGATCCCTGACCAGCGGCCAGAATTTTTCATCCACCAGATCCACCGCTTCGTAACCAATCTTCGCCGCGCCAGCGAGCAGCGCTTCCGGCTCCACGCCCCGGTCCGCGAAGCACCACCAGGAAAGTCCCTGCCTCAGCGCGTTCACGAGTTGGCCCTCCAGTCAAAGGCGATGCCCATCGTCTTCGCCCGGTCGCGGTTTGCGGTTTCGTATGCCTTGGCGCATTCCTCGGGCTTGAAGTAGTGCGTGTTCATGCCGGCGAGCGGAAATCTTCCGGTCTTCGCCATCTGGAAAAACAACTCGATGATGCGCGCCTGGGTCCACTCGGCGGTGGTAAGGCCGTCATGCGTCCCGGTGATCGTGATCCCCCGCGTGACGACATCGGGCGTCAGCTTCTGGCTTGCCGGGCTGCCGGTGTCGCCGAGGACGACTACTTTGCCAAAACGGTCGGCGAGTCCCAGCGCTGCAGCGAAAACAAACGCGTTCCCCGTCGTATCGACGACCACCCTCGGCAACTGGCCGCCATTGGCCGCGAGAATTTTTTCACGGGCCTGGTCGATCGGCAGCGAGATTACCTCAGTCGCGCCCCCCGCGGTTGCCATCTGCATTCTTTCCGGCGCGGAATCGACCACGATGATCACAGCCGCCCCGCTCGCAGCCGCCCAGCGGATCGTCATCTGTCCGATGGGTCCGGCTCCGATGATCAGCACTGTATCGCCAAGCCGGTACTCCGCCGCCTTGGCCCCATGCCACGCGATCTTCGCCAGGGCAAACCACGCAGCCTCCTCCAGCGGCTGGCTGCGCGGGATCGGAAAACATTCCTTCGCGTTGGTCACGGTATGCGACTGATGCGATACACGCATTGCCACGGGATCGCCCGGTTTGAGGCTCGGAGAGTTTGATGCCTCAACCAGGCCCACCGTGGAATAGCCTGGATAAAACGGATACTTCACCCAGTTGTCCCAATGCGTCCCCGCGTCGAACAGCCGGTTGAAAACAATGTTTTCGGTGCCGGTGCTCATCAGCGAGAATTGCGTGCGGACGAGGACTTGGTCATCCCCGACGGGCGGAAGATCGAAGTTTTCGATGTGGACCTGCTGTTTGGCGGGAAAGACCAGGCGGCGGCCTTGCGTGGCTGGAGAGGTGTTTGACATGCGGCTGAAACCTAGGGGCGGCATCCTGTACCGGCAATTCGAATAAACGGTGATTTTTTGTGTTTTTCGGCTTACTCTGGCATCCTGTCAGTCGTATATTCCTGAAATAAAATGTTAAGTTCGGTTATCTGGAAAAAGCATCTGGGTCGGCTGGCCTCCGCGGGACCGCTTGAATTTGTCGCGGGTTTCCGGAACGCGGTGCGCGCCCGGAATTATTGCGGGGTGCACGCGCACCGGGCGGTGGAGATCGTTTATCACCCGTCAGGATGCGGGGAGACATTGCTGGGAAATCGCCGGTGGAAATTCGACGAGGGCAGCGTGGTGATTTATGCGCCGGAGGAAGGGCACGACCAGAGGATGGAGACCACGGGGGAGGATTTGTGCGTCCACATCGCCATGCCCGCCGCGATGCGGAAGAAGTTGCGCGCCGGGTGCTACGTGCCGCATCTGGAGCGTCCCTGGATTGTCGATGGAATCCGCGACCTCTGCCGCAGCCGCGCCGTTTCGGACGACATGGAACAGCGCATCCTGGACCTGCGCGCCACGGCGATTCTGCTGGCCCTGGTCGAGCTCGCGAGCGCAACGTCCGGCGGTGACCGGACGTCATCCGCCGAATCCAGGGTCGCCGCGGCGGAGCGGTTCATGAGCGAGCATTTCCCGGCGATCACTTCGATACGCGAAGTGGCCGCTCACGTGGACGTCAGCCACGATTATTTGCGGCACCTCTTCAAGGCCCTGCGCGGCAAGTCGGTCGTGCGCCATTTGAACGAAGTAAAAATCGCCCGCGCCCGCCTGCTGCTCTTGAACACCCCGCTCCCGCTCAAGCAGATCGCCACCATGTGCGGATTCAAGGACGAATACTATTTCTCAGCCGTCTTCCACAAACTGACCTCGACCCGCCCCGGCGAGTATAGAAACCGGCGATAGGCCGGGGTTCATGACTTGAAACCTCGAGGTACAAAAGGACGCGAATTTATTCGTAAACGTCACGTCTATGGCCAACTTTTAGTACGAGGACGGTCACCTGATTTGAATTTCGCCCACGCGATAGCGCCACGCATTTTTGATCGAGAGATAGGGTTTTCCGAAGCGCCGTGGGTCTTCTTCTGTTTCCAAGTGCTTCGCGATATATTTTCCGATGTCCTGTTGTGCTGGCTTGCCGAGTTTTGAGAACTGTTTCTCGGCAGCCGGGGCGAATGCCACCTGCCAGTTCACAGGCCGTATTTTTTTCTGATTTCCGCCATGGGAATGGGAATGCCGGGATTTTCAAGAACGGCAAGCACGTCGGCCAAATCCTCGGTATCCTCCATGGCTTCGCGCAAAGCGCGGGCTACCTCTTTCATCTCATCAAGCGAGAGATTGGGCACTTCTTTGACGATTTCGGCGACGCTCATACAACTCGGATTTTAGCGTGGAAGCTCCGGCAGGTCAATCCGGGTTACAAGAGTTACTTCTTCAGCCACCCCGCCAATTCACGCGCCCAATAGGTCACAATCAAATCAGCGCCGGCGCGTTTGAACGCAGTCATCATTTCAAGAACGGTCGCGCGCTCGTCGAGCCAGCCGTTTTGGGCGGCGGCCTTCACCATCGCGTACTCGCCGCTCACATTGTAAACGGCGGTGGTCATGCCGAAGCGCTCTTTCACGCGCCAGAGCACGTCGAGATACGGCAAACCCGGTTTCACCATCACGATGTCGGCGGATTCCTCGATATCGAGCGCGACCTCGCGCAGGGCTTCCAGGGCGTTTGCCCCGTCCATCTGATACGACTTGCGGTCGCCCGCCTGCGGGGCGCTCTCCGCCGCGTCGCGGAACGGCCCGTAAAATGCCGAGGCGAATTTCGCGGCGTAGCTCATGATGATCGTATTCTTGAGCCCCGCATCGTCGAGCGCAGTGCGGATTGCCGCCACGCGGCCATCCATCATGTCGCTGGGGGCCACCACATCGGCGCCCGCCTTTGCATGGGAAACCGCGGCTTTTGCCAGCAGCTCCAGCGATTCGTCGTTCAGTACATGTACACCACCGCCTTCGAGCTCGGTGATGCCGCAATGCCCGTGGCTCATGTACTCGCAGAGGCAGACGTCCGTGATCACCACCAGGCCAGGCGCGGCCTTTTTGATCGCCCGCACGGCACGCTGTACAACGCCGTTCTCCGCATAAGCTTGCGACGCCTGCTCATCCTTGTCCGCGGGGATGCCGAAAAGCAGCACGCTCCGGATGCCCTCTTTGGCTGCCTGCGCGGCCTCGGCTGCGGCTTCCTCCACGGTAAACTGGAAAACACCCGGCATGCTGGGAACCGGCGTCCGGGCGTTGATCTTCTCGCTCACGAACATCGGGAGGATCAGGTCGTCCATCTGCACCGCCGTCTCGCGCACGAGGCTGCGGATCGCCTCCGAGGAGCGCAGGCGGCGCGGGCGCTTCAGGATTCGGTGCTTGGGTGATGAGGATGGCCGGGACATAAATAGCGCGAGTTGGGCATTGATACTTGAGCGGTTTTTTATTGAACTCAATCCCGAACTGATCCCCGGCCTGTGAAAACCCGCTCTTCCAAACACGACCCGCGGCAGATTTTTCTGCTCATCGACGTGAGCAATTCCTTCACGAAGCTCGCGCTGGCCAGCCGCACGAAGCTCGGTCCGGTGAAAAAAATCCCCACGCGCCAGCTCAGCGTAAAATCCCTCTGCAAGGCGGTCGGTTCATGGAAGTTTGAGACGGCGGTCATTTCCTCGGTGGTCCCCAAGGCCGGAAAGGCATTGAACAAATTCCTGAAAAACGCCCGCGTCCTCCACGTGGGGCCTGAATTAAATCTCGGCGTCGGCATCGATTACCCAAAGCCCGAGCGGATCGGCGCGGACCGCCTTGCAAATGCGGTGAGCACGGTCGCACTCGTGGGCACCCCGGCCGTGGTGGTCGATTTCGGCACGGCGGTCACGTTCGATATCATATCGACCGACCGCCAGTACATCGGCGGCGTCATCGCCCCCGGGCTCGCCGTGATGACCGATTACCTCTACCAGCGCACCGCCCTGCTCCCAAAAATCGACCTGAGCGAACCCGTCTCCGCGATTGGGAAAACCACCCGCAGCGCCATGATGGCGGGCGCCATTTTCGGCTATCGCGGCCTCGTGAAGCAGATTTTGAATGAAATTCAGCGCGAAATTGCCGTCCCGGAAGGCCTGAAAGTGGTCGCAACCGGCGGTTATGCCGAATTAATTGCGGCCAAATTGCCTGAAATCCAAAAAGTTTACCCGAATCTCACGCTTGAAGGTCTGCGCATCATAGGCGTCCTGAACTCACCAAGGCATTGATAACCAACAAGTTGTGATAAGTATTTTTTCTAATGATTCCGGGCCTGAAAAAAAGTTCAACTTTTCTGAAAATAGTTTGAACGAAGTGCCCGTGGCCCTGTCGAATTATTATAGTTTAGGGTGATTCGGGTGGCTGCACGTTTGTTATCTTCGACTACTCCTTGGCGTGCATCACCCGAATCTTCTTGTACAGGCATAGCGGTCGTTTCGGCTCCTTCTGTTCACCGGTTTTCCCGATTTCGTGTTTCCTGAAAAATTGGGTTCCCTTATCCCTCCGCAATCTGTGAATATCTGTGTAATCCGCTCAAAACCCCTTTCCAAAATAAATGAACGATCCTATTGAAATAGCGCTGGCCGAGGATGTTGGGTCCGGGGACGTGACCTGCGAATACTTCGTGGCGGAGGATCAGCGGGGCAAGGCCCGCATCATCGCAAAGGAGAAGGCAGTCGTCGCAGGGACGGAAACGGCGGGGGATGTTTTCTCCCGCGTCGATTCCTCGCTGGCCGTTCACATTCATCGCTCCTCCGGCAGCGCCGTGGCGCCGGGTGAAATTGTCCTGGAAGTCAGCGGGCGGGTGAAATCCATCCTCACCGCCGAGCGCGTCGCGTTGAATTTTCTCCAGCGGCTCTCGGGCGTGGCCACGTTGACCCGGAAATTTGTGGATGCCATCGGGGACAGCAATGCGAAAATCCTCGATACCCGCAAGACGACCCCCGGCCTTCGCGCCTTGGAAAAGGCCGCGGTAGTATCCGGCGGCGGGCAAAACCACCGGTTCGGCCTGTACGACATGGTCATGGTGAAGGACAATCACCTCGCTGCAAAAGGCGATCTTGGGTTCCTGCAATTCGAGATCGACCGGCTGCACGCCGCGCGGCCCGGCATTCGCGTCGAACTCGAGGCCGACACCGTGGAGCAGGTACGCGGGTTCCTTACATTAAAAGGGGTGGACGTCATCCTGCTCGATAATATGACGGATGCGCAACTGCGCGAGTCGGTCGCGCTTGGCCGTGGCGCGGTAAAATTCGAAGCCAGCGGCGGCGTCACCCTCGACACCATCGGCAGGATCGCGGCCACCGGCGTCGATTTCATTTCCGTGGGCGCATTGACCCATTCCGCGCGCGCCATCGATTTTTCGCTCGAACTCGAGTGATGAGGAAAAATGACGAAGCTCGAATGACGAATGACGAAAGAAGCCCGGGTGACGAAGGAAGTCAGCGTGGCAACATGTCTGACGATGGAAAGGACGCATTCGGATTTCGAGTTTCGTCATTGCCTCGTCATTCGTCATTCGTCATTCGTCATTCCGACTCGCCCGACGCCCGAATCCTGACTGTGCTACGCACGTCATTGGCGCATATCGCCCGCAGTGAACTTGCCACTCAGCTTGGCATGACGCCCCAGGAATTGACCGCGCATATCGCCGGGCTCCGCAGCGCAGGCTACGACATCGAGGAGCATCCCCATTTCGGCTATAGGCTGGTCGCCGCGCCGGACCGTATCATTGCCGATGACCTCGCCGGGATGCTGGATGGCGTCGCGCTGGCGCGAAAAATCCTCGTTTTCGAAAAAACCGATTCCACGAACAACATCGCCGCCCGCCTGGGGCACGATGGCGAGGCGGAGGGCGTTGCGATTTTCGCGGAGGAACAAACCGCCGGCCGTGGCCGCCTTGGCCGGAGATGGGAATCGGACGCGCGCCAGGGGCTGTGGTTTTCGCTGCTGCTGCGTCCCCGTTTTTCCCATGCGCTCTGGACGCGCCTCACGACCTGGGCCGCCGTGGCCATCGCGGAGGCAATCGAGGGCGAAACGGCATGCCGCACGATGATCAAGTGGCCAAACGACGTCTATATCGACGGCAAAAAGATCGTCGGGATTCTCATCGAGAGCCATTTTGACAAATCACAGGAAGGGTTTGCCGTCCTCGGCATCGGCGTGAACGTGAACCAGGAGAATTTCCCCCCGGAACTCGCGGGCAGGGCGGCTTCCCTCCGGATGGCATCTGGCGCCGTGTTCGACCGCCAAAAAATCGCAGCCGCTATTCTGCGCAGGCTCGACGTTCTTTATGGCGGTCTGGAAGAGGGTTTCAGCGACATCGTCGCCCAGGCATGGAGCTGCGGATTTCTGAATGGAAAATGGATCCAAGTTACATCCGGAGAGAATCTTATGGAAGGAACAGTGGAACGCCTGGATGAATACGGCGCCTTGGTCCTTCGCCTTGCGGATGGCTCCGAATCCACCATCTCCAGCGGCGAGGTGACACTGGCCCTGCGCTGACTATTTTCGATTTGCGGTCATTTAGGCGAAAGGCGAGTACGCATTCTGCTTTTATAGGCAATACGACTGAATGCATATCGACCAATCGGATTTTCACGACCAGCTTGTGCGGGGGTTGACTCACAAAATGAACAATATTTTGAGTCTCTTCCATGGTTACCTTGGTCTGCTCATGGATGATAAAAAACTCGACCCCTCCACGGTCGCCGGCCTCGCCCGGATCAAGGAAGGCGCAAAGGCCGCCTCCGAGCTCATGGACCGCACCAAAGTCCTGGCACGCCCGCCATCCGTCGTCTGGCGCGAGGTGGATGTCCCGGAACTGTTCCAGCGCCTGCTACCCGATTTTGAAACCATAGCGGATGGGCGCGTGAAACTGCAGATCGACGTGCCGGAAAACATGCCGAGCATCTGGGCCGACACGACCCGCCTCAAGACTGCCATCACCGAGGTGGTGCGGAACGCCTGCGAAGCCAGCGAGGCGGGCGGCACCGTGCAAATCCAGGTCCGCGCCGAGTCGCAGGCATCGACCACTCCTTCCGCTGCGGGCAAGGCGGCGCAGCCTATCACGTGGATTTCCGTCAATGTCATCGACAACGGCGCCGGTATTCCGCCGGAACTCACCGAGAAAATCTTTCACCCTTTCTTTTCGACCAAGCAGAAGCAGAACGCCACCGGCCTCGGCCTCACGGTCGCCCTTGGCCTCCTGCAGCAGCTCGGCGGCGTCATCCGCTTTGAAAGCAAACCCGGCTTTACAAGCTTCCGCCTGCTGCTCCCCTCGCGCACCCATCAGGTTTAGCGGGGCAGGGTCGCTAATTTACCGGTCGGCGCTCCAGGAGAACATGCGGCACTCCTTTTTCGTTGAACGTCCCCAGCCGGACGAATCCTGCCTTTTCAAAGGCGCGCACGGATCGCGTATTGGCAAGCTCCGGATCAGCCGTGCAGCGGGCCGCTGCAAAGCGTCCAAAGATATATCCGGTCACGAACGCCTCGATGATTTCCGGCCCCAGTCCTCGTCCGGTCAAACCGGGCTTTCCGATAAAGAGATCAATACCATAACCATCTGATATCCCGGTTTGTTCGTGTCGCTCCGCCTGGATTACACCCACGCGTTCCCCGTCCACCGATATGGTGAAAACTGAAACAGGGGTTTCGTTGCGCATCCGGGGAATATATTTCGCAGCGACCGCATTTTCGTCGCTCGGGGAACGCCACCATTTCGTGACATGCGGTTGACGAAGCCACTCGGCCAGTTCAGGTAGATCCGCGAGTTGCAACTCCGTGAACTGAATAGCTTTCACCGCCTAGAAATAGAACGGATACCCGAGCTTTTTAAACGCTTCCTTCTGCTCGCCGAGATAGCGGTCGCCCAGCGCATCGAACCCTTTCTTCGCCTTGAAATCCGCCAGGAATTTGTTCACCTGCCCCCGCAGTTCATCATTGCCCTTGCGGATGCCGATTGCCCAGGATTCCTCCTGGAACGGCACGAGGATCGCCCGCGTCGCATCCTGGTTCTTCCGCCAGTTTTCATAGGTGGACATCTGGTCGTAGATGAACGCGTCCGCCTTCCCCTGCGTGATCTCAAGGATGCACGCCGCTTCCTTCTCAAGCACCACTGTCTGCGCATTTTTGATCTTTCCTGTCGCGTAGAGATAGCCTGTCGTCCCCTTTTTCACGACCACCGTCTGCCCCGCCTTGTCCACGTCCGAAATCGATTGAATTTTTGAATCCTTCCGCACGAGCAGGCAAAGCCCCGTCTTCAAATACGGGTCGGAAAAATCAATCGCCTGCGCCCGCTCCGCATTCGCCGTCATTGAGGAAATAATGAGATCGATCTTCCCGGTCTTGAGCTCCGGAATGAGCCCGTCGAAGCGGATATTCTGGATCACGACCTTGCGATGAAGGTATTCGCCCAGCGCATTGGCAAGATCGACGCTCACCCCGGCGGGATTCCCCTGCGGATCGGTCATCTCAAACGGCGGATAGGCCAGCTCCATGCCCACCACGAGTTCCGTGCGCGGTTTCCGGGAGCACCCCGCCAGCAGCGCGAGGAGAAGCAGTACGGGAAGTAGCCTTTTCACGACCGCTGACTCTAGCGCACTGGAAAACTTTGCCAATCTCCATCTGTCCCATTAGTCATATATGGCGTATATTTGAGTCTCCGACACTCTTCAATCTTGGAATGAATTAATTCCCCCGCGAAGCGGTCTAAACAGCAACCCCAATAAATATGAAAACCTTCCGTATCCTGGCTGCCTGTTTCCTGTTTGTCTTTTCGGTCGGCGGCCTGGCCCCCGCCGCCTCGCGCGCCGATGATCCCGCATCCTTCGATTATTTCTACAATGCCCTTCAGCCTTACGGCCAGTGGGTGGAGGTCTCCGGCTACGGTTACTGCTGGCAGCCTGCCGGTGTGGACGAGAACTGGCAGCCTTACTCCGACGGCTACTGGGTCTATACCGATGCCGGCTGGACATGGGTTTCCTACGAGGAATACGGATTCATCACCTATCACTACGGTCGCTGGGCACGCGTGGAGGATCTCGGCTGGGTCTGGGTGCCGGACTACGAATGGGCCCCGGCATGGGTCTCGTGGCGCGAAGGGGGCGACTACATCGGCTGGGCGCCGCTTCCCCCGGAATGCCGTTTCGACGCGGAAGCGGGCTTCGGCGTCTCGGTGGACAGCACTTATGACATCGGCCCGGGCTGTTACAATTTCTGCCAGGTAAGCGATTTCGGCGCCCCGGTATTGCGCTCCGTGATCATCGACCGGCTCAGGAACGGGACGATCATCATCATCACCACCAACATCACGAACATCACCGTGAGTAACAGGCTCGTCTTTTGTGGCGGCCCGGATTTCGAGATCATCTCCCGTCGCGTGGGACGGCCGATCCAGATTCTCCGCCTCGAGCGGAACACCGGTCCCTTTGATTTCCATGGCGGCCGCGGCGGGTTTGCCCGTGCCGAGGGGAACCGCCTCATCGTCATGGCTCCGCAGATCGCTCCTCCTTCGAAACAGCTTGCCCCGCCGAAAGTCGCCCGGGTGATTCCCAATGCCAGGGTGGATCATGGCTGGGCGCATGTGGCCGATCCAAATCTGAAACAGCAGATCCAGTTGAAGATAAAAGCGCAGTCGGCTGCCGTCGACCCCCGGCAGGCGCACGCCAGGCCTGTCACTCCGCAGCAACTTCAGATGATTCCCACGGGGAACGCGCCGGTGGGCCAGCCGCCTGCTCCCTCGGGAGTCAACTCCACCGTTCGCCGCCGCGATACTTCCCCTGTGCCATCGGGTGTTGTCCCGGTTAATCCCGGGCAGACAACCTACCCGCCTGTCCATCGCCGTGATCAACTTCCTGTGACGCCGGGCGCAACTCCCGTGAATCCCGGGCAGATAACCTATCCTCCTGTTCATCGTCGTGATCCGCTTCCCACGACGCCCGTCACAATCCCGGGCCGGCAAAATGGAGCGGCAACCGGCATCCAGCAACCGGGTTCCGACGCCGCGGCGCAGCAGCAGGAGGCCGCTGCCGCCGCGAGGCAGCAACAGGCCGCCGAGGCAGCAGCAAGGGCGCAGCAACAGGCTGCCGCGGAGGCTGCGGCCGCAAAGAGGCAGCAGCAAGCCGCCGAGGCAGCGGCGCGCCAGCAGCAATTCATGGAGCAAAAGGCCGCCCGCCAGCAGCAGTTTCAGCAGCAACAACAGCAGCCCCAGCAACAGGCGCCGCCCAGGCAGCAGCAGCCCCATGTCCCGGACGCAGCCAGGGGCGGAAAAGCCGACCCCTCTTCCTCCCCGGTCAGGTAAGCCCCATCCTCCCTCGTTGCACCTTGTAAAAAAGCACTGGCACGATCACACAATGTGTGCCAGTTTTGCCGCTCACATGAAATCTCTCCGCCTTACCCTCGCCGCATTCCTCCTCGCCGGCATCGCCACCGCGCATGCCGCCGATTCAAAAAAAGACTCCGCCAAATCGGACAAAAAAGCCTCTGCTGACAAGTCGGCTACGCCCGGCAAATCCGATGCGATGCCCGATCCCGTCGCGGTCGTGGAAGGCAAGCCCATTTCAAAGGCCGAGCTCCAAAAGGAATTCAACAGCGCCCTCGCCGCCGCTGGCAAACCCGCTTCCGACCTCACCGCTGCACAGAAGCAGCAGGGCTACCACGAGGTTCTCAACCACATGATCATCGAGCGTCTCCTGCTCAAGCGCGCCGCCGATGTGAAGGTGACCGACGAGGACGTGGACAAAAGCATCGCGCAGTTCAAGGCCCAGATCCCCGAGGATAAATTCAACGAGGAGCTGAAAAAGAGCGGCCTCACCCTCGAGAAGGTGAAGGAAAATGTCCGCACCTCGCTCAAGAACGAGAAGTGGATCGAATCCCAGATCGCCGACAAGGTCGCGGTCACCGATGCCGACGCCCAGGCCTTCTACGACAAGAACGCGGACAAATTCAAGCAGCCCGAATCCGTGCGCGCCAGCCACATCCTCTTCGCCATCCCCCAGGATGCCAAGCCCGAGGTGGCGACCGAAAAGGAGAAACTCGCGAAGGCGACCGAGGAGCGCATCAAGAAGGGCGAGGATTTCGCCAAGCTGGCCACCGAGCTCTCGGATGACCCCGGCTCCAAGGCAAACGGCGGCGACCTCTCTTTCTTTGCGCGGGGCGAAATGGTGCCCGAGTTTTCGGACACCGCGTTCAAGCTGAAAGTCGGCGACGTGAGCGATCCCGTGAAATCCCAGTTCGGCTATCACATCATCAAGGTGACCGGCAAAAAAGAAGCCCGCACCGTGCCCTTCGACGAGACCAAGGACAAGCTCGTTGCCTATCTCAAGGAGCAGAAAAGCCGCCAGGCCGTCACCCAGCTCATCTCCTCCTTGCGCGAGAAGGCGGATGTGAAGGTGAACCTCGCTCCGTTGCCGGCCCCGTCGGCAGCCGAGCAGTTGGCGCCTACTCCCTGATTTTGGGGGAATCAGCTGCCCCTGCGCGGCACTGAACCCGCTGCGACTGCGGCGTGGAAAACAATGCTGCCTCTTTACGATGATCAACCGACGAAGCGGTTTCCGTTCGTCACCATATTGGTCATCCTCGCAAACGCCCTGGTGTTTGTGGGCTGGCAGTTGCAGATCGGCATCCAGCAATCCGTGGATATCGGCGGGTTGATTCCCGTGGAGTTTGCCCATGCCCCATATACATGGAGCCTTATGCACATGGTATCCGCCATGTTCATGCACGCCGGGTGGATGCATCTCGTCGGGAACATGTGGTTCCTCTGGATCTTCGGGAATAACATCGAGGACGCCATGGGCAGCATTCGCTTCGTGGCTTTCTATCTGGTTTGCGGCGTCATCGCCGCCCTCGCGCATGTCCTGATATCGCCCGACTCCGAAACGCCGATGATCGGTGCCAGCGGCGCGGTGAGTGGCGTGCTCGGCGCATACCTGGTGTTGCACCCCGCGGCTAGGATCACCACTTTTGTGCCCCTTGGCGTATTCATGCGGCTCATGGAGATCCCGGCGTGGGTTTTTCTGGCGGTCTGGATCGGTGTGCAGATTCTTTCGCAGGCTGCCTCGGGGGCTGCCGGGCAGCATACCGGGGGCGGCGTTGCCTACCTGGCCCACATCGGGGGATTCTTTGCGGGAATGATCCTGATTTTTTTCTTTAAAAAAGGGTTCTGATCCCATTGGATCAACGTTCAGGGGATAATATATCTATGGCACGCAAACCAAAACTCAACGTCGGCGTCATCGGCCTCGGCATCATCGGCTCGCGCATCGCGGTAAACCTGCGCACCGCGGGATTCCAGGTCTACGTCTGGAACCGCACCCCCAAGCCCGCGCCGAATTTCCTGGCATCCGCCGCAGAGGTCGCGGGGATTTGCGATGTGCTCCAGCTTGTCGTTGCCGATTCGGTCGCCCTTTTCAGCATCATCGATTCGATCAGCGACGTGCTCGCCCCGCGCCATACGGTCATTTGCAGCGCCACGGTCGGCGCCGAGGCCACCGTGGAAGCCGCGCGCATGGTGGAGGCCAGCGGCGCGAAATTCCTCGACGCCCCCTTCACCGGCAGCAAGGGCGCCGCGGAGAAAGGTGAGCTGGTTTATTACATCGGCGGCGACGACAAGGTATTCGAGAACGTCGAGCCCGTCCTCAAGGCCTCCAGCAAAACCATCGTGAAAATCGGCGCCATCGGCCACGCCGCCACCGTGAAGATCGCCACGAACATGATCGCCGCCGTCACCGTCCAGACGCTTGCCGAGGCCTGCGTGATCGTCAAAAAATCCGGCGTCGACCTCCAGGCGTTCGCCCGGGCCCTGGAGCCGCACGGCGTACGCTCGGGGCTCATCGACATGAAGCTCCCCATGATCATCGGGCGCGACTACGAGACGAATTTCTCTGTTAAACACATGTTTAAAGATGTGCAACTCGCCATCCAGGTGGCGAACAGTTGCGACATCGACATCCCCGCCACCACCGCCACCGCAGGCGTCCTCTACGGCAGCATCAACAACGGCTGGGCCGACATGGACTACGCCGCCATCGCCAGGTTTTACGAGGATGCCGCCCCCGCGCCCGCTCCCGCGGCTAATGAGGAGGAGGATGAGGACGGTGAATCGCCCGCCACGGAACCGGCGTCGCCCGATATTACAAACGGGGAACCGGAAGAGGTGGAAAATCCTCCCGGATCTGGCGGGGAAGTTCCGCCATCATCACCCGTTGCGAGCCTTCCGGAAACCGTCGCGACAGAGCCCGCTTCCGCTCCCGTGGCCCCGGCCAAAAAAGCCCTGCCCCCGGTGAAAACGGAAAAATCAAAAAGCTGGTTCACCAGGCGGCGCGAAGCTTGAAAATTTTGCGGCCCCTTGCCGTAGCAAAATGAACAGCGCCGACCTCTACGCACAGATCGCCACCCGCGGCGCCGTCGCGGAACTGCCCCGCGCAAAATTCCGGCTCACCGGCGCCGACCGCCTCCGCTACCTCAACGGCCAGGTCAGCAACGACGTCCGCAAGCTCACCCCCGCCGCCGCCATGCAAGCCTGCGTCATGACCGCGAAGGGCAAAATGTCCGCCGATATCTTCATCTCCGCCGCCGCCGACTGGCTCCTCGTCGACGCCGAGCCCTCCCTGCGCGAAACCCTCGCCGCCCGCTTCGAAAAATACATCATCTCCGACGATGTCACCCTCGAGGACGTCACCGACGACCTCACCCTCGTCCACATCATCGGCACACTTCCACCTGCCTTCAGTGCTGGCGACACTCCCGCCCGCACCTCCCGCCGCTACGGCCGCCCCGGCCTCGACATCTTAGTAAAAAGCGACGAAGTCTCCGCCGCGATCGCCCAGCTCTCCCAACACCTCGTGCCGATCGACGACGCCATGCTCGAAACCCTCCGCATCGAGGCAGGCATCCCCCGTTGGGGCTTCGAACTCGGCGAGGACACCATCCCCGTCGAAGCCGGCCTCGACCGCACCGCCATCGACTACCACAAAGGCTGCTACATCGGCCAGGAAGTCATCTCCCGCCTCAAAAGCATCGGCCACGTCAACCGCCACCTCCACGGCTTCATTTCCACGAGTGGCGCGCCGCTGGAACCCGGCATGCGCCTCTTCACCCCAGCCGATCCCGCCAGGGAAATCGGCCGCCTCACCAGCGCCGCCTACAGTTTTGCCTTGGAAAAACCCGTCGCACTTGGCTATCTGAAGCGAGGCACTGTGGCGGACACCCTGGAAGCCCGTCCCGCAAACGAAACCGGAGGCGGCACAGCATGTCCCGTCACGGTCAAAGAACTGCCCATTATCCCATGAAAAAAAACCTGCTCCCGCTCTTCGCCACCTTCGCCGTCTTTGCCTGCCTCTTCGGAGGTTCAAAACTCCGCGCAGCGGAGGCTCCTTCCACAGGCGACGTCGCCCTCATCACCATCAAGCTCGACAAGGAAGACAAACTCCTCCCCGTCATCGTCGAATTCTACGACGGCGACGCCCCGCAGACCGTCGAGAACTTCAAGAAACTCTCCCGCAAAGGCTTCTACAACGGCATCGCCTTCCACCGCGTATTCCCCCACGTCCTCGTCCAGGCCGGCGACCCCCTCAGCCGCAAAAAGAAAGGCCGCCTCGTCGGCACCGGCGGCCCCGGCTACACCTTGCCCCCTGAGATCCACCGCAAGCACACCACCGGCGCAGTCGCCATGTCCCGCCTCGACGACAAAATCAACCCCGGCCGCCTCTCCAGCGGCAGCCAGTTCTACGTCTGCCTCGTCCCCCAGCCCTCGCTGGATGGCCAGTACACCGTCTTCGCACACATCGTCCGCGGCATGCCGAACCTCGACAAAATCAGCCAGCTCCCCGCCGACAGCAACGACAACCCCATCGACCGCGCCGTCATCCGCTCCATCAAAATCCTCCCCCGCGATCAGGCCGAAAGCCTCGCCACCAAGGAAGAAAATACAAAGCCCTCAAAACTCTTGCAATTTATGCGTTCTGTAAGCATATAAACGTTCCCCATTTTCCAGGCGCCCATCCGGGCCCCCGGAAAACCGGATACGGGTAGGTACCGAAGTGGCCAAACGGGGCGGACTGTAAATCCGCTGGCTTACGCCTTCAGTGGTTCGAATCCACTCCTGCCCACCATTTCCAGAAAGTTGCGGCGACCCGCCGACGCCCGCTTCCCAAATGATAAATTCCCCTCTCATTCGTCATTCGCACACTCACACTTCCTGCCCGACTCTTGAAGAGGTGGGTTTCCTAAACTTATTTTCAAAAATGGGTTGACAACTCGCATTCATCCCCCCAAAACGTTCGCACATGGAAACACGCCCCAAAACGTGGAGCCTCCCCGCCGATCGTCTCTCGGCAGTGAAAGACGATATGCATGACTCGTTCGAGTTATTATGCGGAAAGCCAGTCATTCCCGCAGGTAATGAAAACGGGTCCTTCAATGGGTCAAACGGCTTCATGCGAAGCTGTGCAAGAGCAGCCCACGGGCGGATGCATTCCTAAACCCTGTAATCAAACAAACCAGCAGTACCCTAAACTAAAATCACTCCCCGGGAGTCAGAACAACCAATAACAAGGAAAATCCAATGAAGATTCATATACCAGACTTCGCCCGCCATGCGGGAAAAAACACCGGATCGCACCCGCTGCAGTCGGCATTGGTCCACGGCCTCCGTCTGCTGACGCTGGCTGCGTTAGTTGTCCCTGCCGTTCTGCCACTGAAGGTCAGTGCGACGGATGTCACCCTTTACTGGGACACCGATCCGGGAACCGCCGGCCTTGGCGGCTCCGGCAACTGGAACGCTACGACCGACGCCAACTGGTCCCTCTTTACCGGCGGCACCGGGCCGAATATTGTCTGGCAGAATCCAGCCACCTCCACTGATCACACGGATGCGGTATTCGACGGCACCGCGGGCACGGTGACTATCAATGCCGGCTTCGTCCAGGTGCGTAAAATGACGTTTAACGTCGACGGCTATACGCTTTTCAGGCCCTTGCCCACGACCAACGAGATCAGGCTGGAGTCTGACTCGAGTATCACCGTCACGAACGCCACGGACAGGGCCATCATCAGCGCGGAACTCGCGGATTCGGCGAATGGGGCCGGGCCCGGGGTGCTGAGGCTTACTGGGCCGGGCATCGTGCAACTCAACGGCAATCCGATCAATACCTACACCGGCGGCACGTTCGTTGACGATGGCCTTTTGGAACTCAACAAAGTGTTTACCTTCTTCGCCTTTAACAGGGCCATCCCCGGGGATCTTACGATTGGCGATGGCATCGGCGGGGCTGATACCGCCATCGTCCGCAACCTCACTACCGCGCAGATCGCCAACAACGGCACCCTGACGGTGACGGTGAACAAAGACGGTCTTTATGATGTCAATGATCTGGGCGAAATCATCGATAAGCTGGTAATCAAGGACGGTCATGTCAGAACCGGAACGTCCGCAGTGCCAGGGCCCACGGACTTCTTGCGGGTCACTGCGGTGAATGGCATAGCCCTTGATATGACGGGCGGCTTGATAGAAGGGACTGCCCCCCTCGAGCTGAACGGCGATTTGGTGGCGACTTCCGGCAGCACGGCTGTGATCAGCGCTCCGGTGGATTTATTCGGTGCCACCCGCACATTCACGGTGAACGCCGGTGACAAATATATCGACCTCAGAATCGACGGGGTGATCTTCGATTCCATCGACGGCAGCGGCATCACGAAGGAAGGCAACGGAAAACTGGCTCTTACCGCCGTAAACACCTACACCGGCAACACCACTGTGAATAACGGCGTCCTGATTCTGGACGGCGAACTCAACAGCCGCATCGATGTGACCTCTGCGAACGGCCCTGCCACCCTCGAGGGCACCGGCATCGCCCACCGCGGAGTCCATATCGAATCAGGTGCGTTCTTTTACCCGATCAATCGTTTTGGCATCCCCGGCACGTTCACCATGGACACGTTCCACGACTTCACCATGGAGAGCCCCAATGCCACGTTCATCGCCGGTTTTGCAGGGAATGTCCAGGGGGTTAACACCAGCCTGCTCAACTTCACCAATACCAGCGGCGAGGCATGGCTGAACGGCGGCAACGGTGGCCCCGAGACCGGTCCCAGCCTTCTCAGCGTCGCGCGGGTGGGCGGCTTCGTGCCGGGCAACCTCTCCAGTTTCCAGATCATCACCACGGCTGGCCCCACCAGCGTTCACGGCATCTTCGGGAACACGTTCACAAAGACAAACGGCATCTACGGAATTGCCGGCAACGGTGATGGCCAATATTTGAATAACGCCAACAACGGATTCTGGCTGAGCGGCGTCCCCCTGCTTGTCAAAGTGGACAATGCGAATTTTAGCAACGGGAATGCCGGCACAAATAACGTCACGCTCGATTTCGTGGCGGATTTCGTGGACTTCTTCGGATCAGGTCTCACTCCGAACCAGAACGCGGTGGCCACCGCCCTGGACAACAGCGTGCTCAGCTCGAACGCCACCGTCCAGAGCGTGATCAACTTCATCGTGAATAATCCTTCTCCGGGAACCTTCGACCTGGTCGCGCCGGAGGAACTCACCGCCCTGTTCCAGATCGGAATTTCCGGGGCGAACGTGCAGAACGCCAACATCCTGGGCCGGTGCGAGGATCTCCGCCTGGAATGCGGCATGCCCATGCCGGTTCCCGAGAGCGATGGCAAGGCCACCGTGGACGCCAAGGGTGGGAAGAACTTCGTGGCCGCGCCGACGCGCGAGCCTGGCCAGCGCTGGGGATTCTTCATCAACGGCAGCGGCGAGTTCACGAAAGTGGACGGCGATGGCAACGGAAGCGCTTATGACTTCAGGACCGCGGGGGTCACGGTCGGGGCGGACTACCGTGTGAACGAGCATTTTGTTCTCGGCCTCTTCGGCGGCTACGCCAACACCGACGTCAATTTGGTGAACGACGGCAGGATTGACGCGAACAGCGGCAAAGGCGGCCTGTTTGCCACTTGGTGCGACAGCGGCTTCTATGCGGACGCGATCGTGAGCGGTGGCTACACCAGCTACGACACGCGCCGTATCGGCCTTCCACAGCAGATCGTGGGTAATCCGGTTGCCACTGGCAGCACGGACGGAACAGAGTTCAGCGCGCTGCTCGGCGGAGGATACGACTTCCACCAGGGAGCCTGGACATTCGGGCCGTTTGCCAATGCCCAGTACACCGATGTGCATATCAATGACTTCACGGAAAACGGCTCGCTGGCGCCCCTGCACGTGGATTCCCACAGCGAAGATTCGCTGCGTTCGCAGGTCGGTGTGCGTGCAACCGTTGCGTTCAAGGTCGGGGGAGTCACGTTGCGCCCCTCTGCTCATGCGGCATGGCAGCATGAGTTTCAGGATCAAGCCCTCGAGGTCAGTTCAGAAATTGCCGGCTCCTCCACGGGCTTCACGGTCTCCGGGCCCAAGGTTGGTCGCGACAGCGCGGTCGTTGGCGCCGGGCTGGCCATTGACCTCACGCCCCGGCTGACCATCTACACCGCATACCAGGGCGACCTTGGTCGCGGCAACTACAGCCAGCACAGCGTCTTTGGCGGCATTGTTTTTAAATTCTAGGCGCCAGTCCACGCAGGAATAACCGGAGGGGGGCACGCGCGCACTGCGCGTGCCCCTCTTTTTTTCGATCAGGAGTTGGCTGCAAGGAAATTTCCGAAACAAGCGGTGGATCGCGTCGCTCCCTGCGCGATGGCAACGAGCCAGCCGCTGATCCGCAATCTGATCGTCAAAATCCCCGACTGCAAACCCGCAGCCTCACGCCTTCAGTGGTTCGAATCCACTCCTGCCCACCATTCTTGAGCGCGCTGAAGACATAGGATAGGGGTTATTGACCCCATCGGCTTGACAACGATTTATTCATGAATTACAGAACCGCCATGTCTCGCGCCGGGTTCATGCTTGTCTTCATTGCGCTGCTTGCCTTTGCGGCGGTCTCGGCGCAGGCGTTTGCCCAGTATTCGGGGCATTGCGACATCAGTTGCAAATCCGAAGGCGGGAAATCCGGCGGGGATCAGAATGATGGATGCGCCGATTGTGTGTGCCACCAGGGACCGGTCGCTGTTTTTTCGTCCGTGAAAATTAATTTCGTTTCGCTGCAATGCGTCAGTGATCTTGCAGAGCAGACGTTCACCGGCCCCGAAGCGATTCCGGTGCCGATTGATCATCCTCCTCAGCTCGCTTAACGCCTGAGGGCAGCCCCGTGCCTTGATGGCGCGGGCGCTTGCACGCCCCGGGTTCTCCTGAAGTCTTCGCCGTTTCCGGCCGAAGGCGTTTCACACACACCGCGCGCATTCGCGCGGTTTCACGCCGCAATTTTTTCCAACAATCCAAATGAAGCAGACACTATTATTTTTTACGGGCATCCTCCTTGTCGCCACCGTTGCGCCGTTGCGCGCAGGGGAGCAAACAGCGCGCCGCCTTACATTGCAGGCGGCAATCCAGGAGGCGCTGCGGCACAATCCCGAAATGCGTTCGCTGGAAGCGGGCGTCGCGGGAGCGAAGGGGGGCGTCACCACGGCGCGCACGCTCGCGAACCCGGAGTTGAGCATCGCGCCGGGAATCAAACATATCGTCGAGGGCGATGTCAGGACGAACGAGTTCCACGGCACCATCGAGTTAAACCAGCTTTTCGAGTTTCCCGGCAAGCGGGCCTTGAAAATCGCCATCGCGCAGAAGAACGTCGCGTTGCAGGAGATCGCGCTGGAAGGGTTCCGGTTCGAGCTATCGGCGAAGGTGCGGCGGGTGTTTTACGAAATGCTGGCCGCGCAGAAAATGGCGTCGCTGCGCAACGAGCAGGCGGAGTCGGCGAAGACATTCCTACAGTCGGCGGGCAAGCGCGCGGAGAGCGGCTACGCGTCGGACTTCGAGACGCTGAAGAGCCAGGCGGACCTCATCGCGGCGCAGCGGGAGGTGCTGGAGTTGCAGGGGAAAACCGCCGCTGCCCGTGCGCAGTTGAACACGCTGCTCGGGCGCATGCCGTCAGCCCCGCTCACCGTCGCGGGGACGCTCGACGAAGTCACGCCACGCGCAGGGATGGAGGGCGATTTCGTTGCGCTGGCCATGGCACGGAACCCCGGCCTCCGCACGCTCGCGGTGCAGGCGGAAAACTCCGGGCTGAACCTGCGCGCGGCACGGCTTGGACGCCGCCCCGATTTCACGGTCGGGCCGCAGATGGAATACACGAAGGGCGAGCAGGTTTACGGCATCGGCGTGACCATGGCCCTGCCGCTCTGGGACCGTAAGAAAGGCGAGATCGCCACGGCCACCGCCGGGCAGCAAAAGGCGCTCGCGGAGATCGGGAAGACGCGGCTCGAAGTCACCGGCGCGGTGACGGTCGCGGCGGAAAACCTGCGCATCGCCCGCGGCCAGCTCGCGCTCTACACCCCTGCGTTCCTCGAAAAAATGAAAGCGCTCGTGGCGCAGGCTGAAAAGGGCTACGCGCAGAGCGCCACCACGCTCATCATCTACCTCGACGCGAAGCGCACCTACTTCGACGCCATGGCCCAATATTACGAATCGCTCGGCAACGTCGCCGCGCGCACCGCCGAGCTGGAATCAGCAGCGGGAGTCCCCCTCGACCTCAAACCCTGATTTTTACAAAACATGAAACACACATCCATCCATCATCGCCGCGCCCTCAGCCTCGCAGCCTGCGGGGTTCTCATTTTCATCGCCCCAGCCGCCTGCACGAAGAAGCCCGCACAGGAGGAAAAGGCGGAGCACGCGGAGAAGAAGGACGAAAACATTGTCACACTCACGAAGGAAAACCTCGCGCACGTCGAAATAAAAACCGAACCGGCGGCCATCGGCGCGCTGGAGATCACGCTTAAGGCGGCGGGGCGCGTGAGCGAAAACCTGAACAAGACCGCGAAGGTCGCAAGCACCATGGAAGGCCGGCTTTTAAAATTGAATTACGACCTCAACGATCGCGTGAAAGCGGGCGACGTGCTCGCCCTTGTCCAGACGCCGGAGCTGCTCGGCAAGGCGCTTGAAATCAAGGCCCCCATCGACGGCGTGATCACCGGGCGCAAGAGCACCACCGGCGAGCTGGTTGGGAAGGAGACCGAGATATTCACCATTAGCGACCCGACGGACTTGTGGGTCATCGCCGAGATCAAGGAGCGCGACATCGCGTCTGTGAAGGCCGGGCAGGAATCGAAGTTCACCGTGCTGGCCTACCCCGGCGAACCATTCCATGGGAAGATCGTCCGCATGGGGAACCGTGTTGAGGAGGACTCCCGCACGCTCGAGGCCCGCATCGAGGCGGCGAACCCGGACGGGCGGCTGAAGGCCGGGATGTTTGCCGACGTGGAGATCGTCACCACGTTAAAGGAGGGTGTGCTGCTCATCAGCGACGCTGCGCTCCAGACGGAAGGGCCCGACCAGATCGTGTTCGTCGCGCAGGGCGACGGGAAATTTGAAAAGCGCGTTGTGAAACCCGGCATGGAGCAGGGGAACAAGGTCGAGGTGCTCGAAGGCGTGAAAGAAGGGGAGATGGTCGTGACCGCTGGCAGCTTCATCCTCAAGTCCGAAATGCTCAAGGGTGAGCTGGGGGAGGAATAACACCATGATTAATTCCATCCTCAACTTCGCCGTCCGCCAGCGCATGCTTGTCGCCTTGGGCGCCGTGGTGCTCGCGGGCGCCGGCATCCTCGCTGTAAAACAAATTCCCATCGACGCCTTTCCCGACGTGACGAACGTCCAGGTGCAGGTGCTTGCCACCACTGGCGGGATGTCACCGCCGGAAGTCGAGAAGCTTGTCACGCGCCCCATCGAAATGCAGATGGGCGGCCTCCCTCGCCTCACCGAGATCCGCTCCGTGTCGAAGATCGGCCTCTGCGCCATCACCATTGTTTTCGAGGACGGCGTGGACGATTACTTCGCGCGGCAGCTCGTTTCCGAGCGGCTTTCGAGCGCGCGTGAAAATCTGCCGCGCGGGGTGGATGTCGAGCTGGGGCCGATCACAACGGGCCTTGGCGAGGTGTTCCAGTACACGCTCGTGAGCAGGGACAAAAAATACGATGCCACCGAGTTGCGCACCGTGCAGGATTACATCGTGCGGCCGCTCCTGCGCACCGTCCCCGGCGTCACGGATGTGAATTCATTCGGCGGGCTGGTGAAGCAATACCAGGTCATCGTGAATCCCGACCGGCTCACGTCATACAAGATCACTTTGCAGCAAGTATTCGAGGCGCTCGAAAAAAACAACGCCAACGCCAGCGGCAACTTTATCGAGCACCAGTCCGAGCAATACGTCGTGCGCGGCCTCGGCCTGGTGAAGGACACGCGCGACATCGAAAACATCATCGTTGCCACGCACGAGCACACGCCCGTTTATGTGCGCGACGTCGCTGATGTGAAGATCGGCGCGGAACTCCGCCAGGGAGCGGTTTCCGCGAATGGGGAGGGAGAGGCGGTCGCGGGCATTGTCCTGATGCTCAAGGGCGCGAGCGGCCGCGACGTTGTGAACGCGGTGAAGGAAAAGCTCCCCTCGATCCGCAAAGCCCTGCCGCCGGGCGTGGAGTTGGTGGCATTCTACGACCGCACCGAGCTGGTGCAAAAGGCGATCCACACCGTAACGAAGGCGCTGGAGGAAGGCGCGGTGTTCGTGCTCATCATCCTCATCGTGCTGCTTGCCGACGTGCGCAGCGCGGTCATCGTCACGCTCATTCTTCCGCTCGCCGCGCTCTTCGCGTTCATCATGATGAAATGGTACGGCCTCAGCGCGAACCTCATGTCGCTCGGCGGTCTCGCCATCGGCATCGGCATGATGGTCGACGGCGCGGTGGTCATGGTGGAAAACATCCACCGCCACCTCACGGAAAAACCGGATCAAAAAAATGCGCATCTCCACGCGGGCAAGGTCGAGACCGTGCTCTACGCCGCGAAGGAAGTGGGCCGCCCCATCGTCTTCGGCATATTCATCATCATCATCGTCTTCCTGCCGCTCTTCACGCTGGAGGGGTTCGAGGGGAAAATGTTCGCGCCGCTCGCGTTCACCATTTCCTTCGCGCTCACCGGTTCGCTGGTGCTGTCGCTTACCCTCGTGCCGATGCTCTGCACGCTTTTCCTGAAACAGGAGGTGCATGAGCACGACGCGTTTCACATCCGCTGGTTGAAAAACAGCTACCTCTTTTTCCTGAAACCATGCGTGCGCCTGCCGTGGCTCGTCGTGCTGGCCGCTGTCGCCGCGCTGGGTGGATCGCTCGCGCTCGTGCCGTTGATCGGCACGGAATTCCTGCCCTCGCTCGACGAAGGCTCCGTCGCCGTCCAGACCTTCCGCATCCCGAGCATCTCGCTCCCGCAATCCCTGGAGTTGCAGACGAAGGCCGAGAAAATCCTGAAGCAATTTCCCGGGGTCATCGACGTGGTGTCAAAGACCGGCCGCGCCGACATCGCCTCCGACCCCATGGGCGTCGAGATCAGCGATGTGATCGTGACGCTGAAGCCGCATGAGGAATGGCCCGCCGGCCAGACCAAGGACGATCTTGTCGCTAAAATGCGCGACGCCCTGGCGGAACTGCCCGGCGTAGCGTCGAGCTTCTCCCAGCCGATCGCGCTCCGCGTTGATGAACTCGTGAGCGGGGTAAAATCCGCCGTGGGCATCAAGATTTTCGGCGACGACCTCGATGTGCTCAAGCAAAAGGGGGACGCCGTCTCGCGCATTCTCGCGAAGGTCCCCGGGGCAGCCGACGTGAACGTGGAAAAAGTCAGCGGCCTGGCCTATCTCCAGATCGAGATCGACCGCGACAAAATCGCGCGTTACGGCATCAACGTCGCGGATATCCACGACGTCATCGAAACAGCCATCGGCGGGAAGGAGGCGAGCAAGATTTACGACGGCCTGAAAGTCTTCGGTCTCGCCGTCCGTTTTCCCGAGGAAGCGCGGAACGACGTCGAGCCGATCCGGGAAATCCTAATCCCCACGCCGCAGGGCGCACTCATCCCGCTCGGCCAGCTTGCGAAGGTCTATGTCACCGAGGGCCCCGCGCAGATCAGCCGCGAGATGGGCCAGCGGCGCATTGTCATCGAGTGCAACGTCACCGGCCGTGACATCGGCGGTTTCGTGCGCGAGGCGCAGGCGAAGATCGACGCCGCCGTGAAGCTGCCGCCCGGCTACATCATGACATGGGGCGGGCAGTTTGAGAACCAGCAGCGCGCCATGAAACGCTTCGCAATCGTGGTGCCCGTCACCATAGCCGCGATCTTCCTCATGCTCTTCAGCTCGTTTAACTCCGTAAAACAAGCTGTCCTCATCATCCTGAACATCCCGTTCGCCATGATTGGCGGCATCCTCGCGCTCGTCATCGGGAACTTCAACATGAGCGTGAGCGCGAGCGTCGGTTTCATCGCGCTCTTCGGCGTCGCCGTGCTGAACGGCGTGGTGATGGTGAGTTACTTCAATGAGTTGCGGCGGGAGGGCATGGCCGTCGATTTGGCCGTGATCCAGGGCTCCGTGCTGCGCTTGCGCCCCGTGCTCATCACTGCCAGCGTCGCCGCGCTCGGCCTGATCCCGATGCTCTTTGCCACCGGTCCTGGCAGCGAAATCCAGAAACCGCTCGCCGCAGTCGTCATCGGCGGCCTCATCAGCTCCACCGCGCTCACGCTCTTCATCCTGCCGACGCTCTACAGGGTCTTCGAGCGCCGCGGCGCTCAGGCGCCTCACCCGCTTCCCAACCCGCCATCCACCACCGAACTATATGCGCATGAAAACCAGAAATAGCGTGATGTACCGTGTTTTTTTTCCATGTATGCTGATGGCCTGTGTCCTCGCGTTTGCCGGATGCAGTTCCTCCCTTGCCCGTCGGGCCCGGGACTCCGACGGCCTGCTTGGGTTTCTAATGGACAAGCCCGTCACCAACCCGCCCCTCGCGGTCGAAAAAATATCCAGCGGCGGGGGAGAGATCACATCCGCGCACATTAAATCCTACGGCGGGAAAGTTTACGTCACGGGTGTGGTCAGGCGTCGTATCGGCGGCAGTCTTCCCCCGGGGTCGCATGTCGATGTGATTGTTGTCGATAAATCGAAAAAAATTGTGGAGGGCGTCGCCGTCAATTACCTGCCCCGCGATATTCCGTATGGCAGCAGGGGTCTGACTCCCCAATCGCAATACATCGTCCGCCTTGGCTCGATGCCCGCGAGCGACTCCACGGTGAAAGTCATCCTGCATGTTTCCAATATATCCGGATGCGAATTTGGTGAAAGGTCGTGACCTGTCTTGGGCGTATTATTCGCGATTTTGGTTACGTGACCGCCCCATCGCGCTTTTTGGGTGCAGATTCATCCGGCCGGAGATATTGCAGGGAACCGACGGACCCACTGCCATTGAGTGAAGAAGACATCCGGTGCATACAAAGACGGCGTACATGTACAACCAAACAGCCAAGCCCCGCGTGTACACCGCGCCCCGCCATCTGAACCCTGAACCCTGAACCCTAGCCGAGCGCAGCGAGACGAAGCCGGGGCGGAGGTGGGCAGCTTAAACCTTGTACACCGCGCCCGCCCTTATTCGCCTTTTTTCAGCACATTCCTCGCGAGCGTCACTTCGTAGTCTTTTCGAAGGTCTCTGAATCGCTGCGCAATTTCTTCCACAGAGGGAGGATCAGGCATCAAGGTCAAAAACCCTTCATCATCTTCCCGGACTTTCCCGCTGCAGATGCGGTTGAATGCCTGCTCGAGGTGGGTGTCCGTATATCCTGCCTTGTCGTAGGCTTCCTTCCATTGCTTGAGTCCAAATTGGTGGTCTCTTTCGAGCAGGAAGAGGTCGATCCAGTCTCTGCTTTTGGATCGGGACGCCGCTACGGCCGCCTTGAGTTGGCAAAGCTCGGTGAATGTCCCGATCCTGAATCCATCGTTCGTATTATTTCCGGTGTCCTTTAGAAGATTTGCGTGATGAGTGTCTGCTGTGAAGAACGTCAGTTTGGTCTTTCCGTCAATGAGCAGTGTTTGGGTGTAGTCGCTGGCATCCATTCCGGCAGTCTCGAAGTCCTCATCGGCGCCGGCATCGACTTTCTGGACAATCGTATGTCCGGCAGCCTTTAAGTCCTCCTGGATTTTCATTAACGCGGCTTTTGGCAGCCGTTTTTGCAGCGTGATGAAATCCAGGTCTTCGCTTTGGCGGTGGCCAATATGAAGCGCGAGCCCTGTCCCGCCGATCAGGATGAAAGGCGACAGGAGCGGATTGTTTTGCAGGAACTTGTACACCACTGCCGTATCGTGCGGCATGATTTTGAAAGGGTCGTTCATTTTAATGCCTCCTCCATGTGGCTGATGGATCTCAGCACGATTGGTTTGGCCCGGTTCAACTCGCGCAATTCTTCCGGGTATCCGCGTTGCTCAATGCTGCCTCGAAGTTTATCCCATTGTAACTTGAGATTCTTGAAACCGAAGCGGTCAGCGATATCCAGCAACAGATGGAAGTTTGGCTGCAGCAGTGCCTTGGCAATCATCACATTGTCGTCAACATTCGGATTCGACCACACGAGCCCGATGCCGTGATGATTTTTCCAAAAGATGTCGTCTCTTTGCGCGATCGGTTTATCCTGTTTATCTTCCAGGGCAATTTGGCGAAAGACCTGTCCCATCCAGGCCGGGGCTAGTGGAACATCCCGCAGCAGTTGGTTCTTTTCCTTTTCACTGAAGTGTTGGCGCAAAGTTTCCACGACATCCGGCCCGATATGCGGGCGCCCCATAAAACGCAACGCTTGGATTAACACGCCCGTCACCCGGTCGGCTGCCGCGAGGTTCTTCGGCGTTGTCTTTTTCAACACCACTGGCACGTGCCCCACCACCGCTTGTCGCGAAGGCCCGTCGGTGAGATACTCCACCCTGGCGGGCACTTTATCCGTGAGTCCCAGGAGTTTGGCTGCATACATCCCTGCAGGGAGCAAACGCTGTGAACCCCGCCGTGCCATGGCTTTGGCTACCGCTTCAGTTTTAGGGGATCGTTCGTCTGCAAGTTTGCTGATTTTTGGGTAAGTGTAAATCCCCCGGTCCACCCGGTGCAGGGTGCCTTTCCTCACCAGGCGCGAAAGCGTTTGATCCACCCCGGCCCGACTCCCAAGGTCAAGAAAATCCTGTGGCGTCACTACAGAACCTCTGCCTCGACCACGTAGCCGCTTTAATATCTTGTATCCAATAGCTTGCATAGATGGATTGAAATACTATCCGTCAGAAATATACACAAATATTTCTGACATAAAAGCTGAATTTATAGCCCCCAGATGCACCACCGCCACAACGCCTTGACTGAAGTGAAAGCCGCTTTTGGGGAAGTGACCTGGGCGCTTTGCGGAAACAGATTCATCCGGCCGGAGATGTTGCAGGGGCCCGACGGAGGATCCACTGCCATTGAGTGAAGAAGACATCCGGTGCATAGAAAGACGGCGTACATGTACCACCAAACACCCAAGCTCCCCCTGTACACCATGCCCTCGCCATCTGAACCCTGAATCCTGAACACTTTTCACCTGCATCAAAGCCTTGACATTCGTCACCATAGCCTCAACTGCAATAGCCCATGGTCATCACACCACCTGAAACCACCATGCGCCTGTCGAGAGAGCCCGCCCTCCGGAAAGAGGCATTTTATGCCCACGCCGATCGAACTTTGAACTTTGAACCAGGAACTTTAGCCGAGGCTTTGCGAGACGAAGCCGTGGGAGGCTTAAACTTTCTGGCGCTTTCATTCGCCAAAACCACGGCAAAATTCAGCCAAGTAGACGAAAACAACCCCTCCCTGCCGGATGTACAGCCGTACAAGTCCATTATCGGGTGCAAACGTCCACACAAACTCCCCGCCCTCAAGCTCGCCATAAACCTGCAAAACATCCCCAAAACACCCGAAAACCGCCCCGAAACACCCCCAATTACACCCAAAACGACCCCAACCCTTGCCAATCCTGACATCCGCACCGCATCACACATCCGTCAGCGTCTGGTCATAGAACGCCACGTAATCATCCGGCGTCTTCCCCTCGCGCCACGCCATCGCGCTCTTCGGGTGCAGATTCATCTGGCCGGAAATGTTGTAAGGGATCGATGGACCCCAGTCGAACTGCTGCTTCATCGGCAGGATCGTTTTCTGGATGCATTCGAGCACCGGGCGCAGCTTGAACTTCGGGTTGCGCAGGAACCCCAGCAGGATCTCCATCGGGCAGTTGCCCGCCCCGCGGCCAAGCCCCATCATCGTCGCATCCACGCGGTTCGCCCCGAGGATGATCGCCTCCACCGTATTCGCAAAGGCAAGCTGAAGATTGTTATGCGCATGCATGCCGATCTCCTTGCCCGTGCCATCCACCGCGCGCGTGTATTTGCGCACAAGGTGGTCGATCTGCTCGCGGAACAGGTTCCCGTAGCTGTCCACCACCACTACCGTGCCGGCCGACGATTTCGCGCTGATCTCCAGCGCCTGGTCGATGTCCGCATCCGCCACCACCGAAATCGCCATGATGTTCAGCGTCGTCTCGTAGCCCAGCGCCGTGCAATGCTCCACCATCTCCACCGCCTCGGAAATCTGGTGCACATAGCACGCCACGCGGATCACATCCAGCACGCTATCCTTGGCCGGGATGATCTGTTGTTTCCAGTCGCACTTGCCCCCCGCATCCGCCATCGCCGAAAGTTTCAACCCCGTCGCCTCGAAAGTATGGTCGCCCACCACGCGCCGCATGTCCTCCTCCTCGCAATGCCTCCACGGCCCGAATTTATCCTTCGGAAACTGCACCGGATCGTTCTTGTAGCCGATCTCCATGTAATCAATGCCCGCCGCGATGCAGGCCTGGTACACAGCCCGCACCTGCTCGTCCGTAAACTGCGAATTATTGATGAGACCACCGTCACGGATCGTGCAATCGAGCACTTTCAGTTCCGGTCTGTATGTAATCCAAGGCGCTTTATCACTCACGCGCGGAATCGTGCAGAGCCCGCGCCGCGATTGCAAGTCTCAGGTTTCGTACACACCTCTCCCCACCCTCTCACCACTGATTCGCATTGGGTTGTCCCATTGGCCGCATATGTCCCATCCCTCCCCATTTCATTGAATGAATCCCGCCAAAACCCTGTCCAATTATATGTACAAAGGAGGAGTCACAGGATGAATATGGAATCAAGAGCGACGATACGTCAGGCCCTGGAACGGAAAATCTGGAGACGGGGCGGCGATATCACCTGGGATCTGAAACTCCTGTTAAAGGAACTTTTCGCAGATCCCCAAATTCACGATCATAAAAAAGCCCACGGGATGCATTCCTGACCGGGCCGCGGGATTTCCCCCTAGCGAAAATCGTAGATGAGATAAGTCGTCGTCCGGCTGGCTGGGGGGCGTCCCTTTAAAAACGTCCGCACAGCCCCGCCGGCATCGGGAAAATAAGATCCGTAAAGCATCGTGGTGCTCACTGCCACGCATCTTCCCTGCATGAGTTCATCCATCGTCTTGTTTTGGGTGAACGATGGCTCATGCAACGGAAACTTTCGCAGGGGCGATATATCCATCCGCGGATCGCCAAAATACCACACATCCACCGCATCCACCCCGTGCGCCTCGCGCCACTTCACGAGTTCCTTCAACCCCTGCCCCCAGTCGTAATTCGAATCACTCAGCAACTTGTACCCATCCGCCGTGCCGCCCCAGAATTCATTCGTGTAACAAAGCGCCTCCGGCCATACCAGCGCCGACGCCAGGCCCGTGTACAGAATACCAGCCGCGACAAACACCCCGAGCGCCTTCCGTTTCCAGGGCTTCTCCGTCTCCCGCCACGCCACCACCACCGCCGCGCCGTATCCCGCCGCCGCCAGCGCCATGAGCGGAAACATAAACCGGATGCCGAGCTGGACCCGGCACGTCACGCTGTACAGGAAGAGCGCACCCGCCACCAGGCACGGCCAGTTCCGCAGGGCCCGCCCGCGCACCGCCGCGATCGCGAGCGGCAGTACGAGAAACGGAATGCTGCACTTGATCGTCGTCGCCACCGGGAAATACCACCAGACCGCCCGCCTGCGTTCCTGCCCTAAAATGTAGGTGGCATGCCCGCGCATGTTGTGCTTGATCTGCTGCGCCAGCCCCTCGCCTGCGTTCGTGAATATCCGCAGATGCTCCGAGAGCCAGAGCATGATGTCGTGCGACCGCCCCGGCTTCAGCCCCTGCGCCCATTTCACAAAAGTTGGCTCCGTCGTCCAGTCGCTGCGGCAGTAAAGGAACGTCACCAGCAGTCCCAGCCCGATCACGCTGAAAAAATCCTTCCGGAACTCCCACAACCGCCCGCAGAGAAACTTTCCCCGCTCGACGAGCGCCTTGCCCGTCGTCTGCGCAAACCCTTCCGACCGCAACAACCGGTCGAACTCGATCACGATCATCGCCACGGGTGCAAACACCAGCGCCGAGGCCTTCGCCAGGATCGCCAGCCCGTAAAGCACCGAGGGCAACCCCAGCCTCCGCCACCATCCCAGCCCGCGCCCCGCATGGAATTCAAACGCAAACGCCAGGATGCCTGCCGCCGCTGCGATATCCGTCGTCGCCAGTGACGCATGCCCCAGCAAAGCTGGCTCGACTGCCACCAGCGCCGCCGCGATCCGCCCCGCCCACGACCCTGCGATCGATTTCGCCGTGCGGAACACATACACCAGCAGTATCCCCCAGAAAACCAGCGTCCCCGCGCGCGCCCAGGTCAGGATCCAGTCAATGTCCCGCACGAGATCGATCCGCGTCCCGTGCATCCGCTCCCACACATAGAGCGGCAGCGTCTGCACATCGATTGCCAGCGGCATCGTCCCCAGCCGCATCAGAGGCTTGTAGGTCCCGCCGCGCCAGCAATCCAGCCCCGCCTGGAGATACGTCGGCTCGTCAAACGTCGCGCTCAACGAATGCGCCGCCGTCACGCACCACACCGACGAGGCCGCGATCAAAAAAAACAGCCACAGCGCATCAAGGAGCGTCTCGGATCTGTTGGCGGCTGGTTTCATCAAAAATTCAATAGGCCCTTGCGTGGAATTTTGAAAGGGGTTTTGTGATGACATCGCTTCCTCCTTGGTGTCTCCGTGCCTTGGTGGTAAGCCTTTTTGATTTGCAACTTGCAGCGGGGGAAACAACCATCCGGCAGTCGGAACAGACAGATGCTTTCAAAGGAATTACAGAATAAAATCGCGCCGCACGAGCCGGTGCTTCGCAAGGTCGTGATGGCCGTCGGGATCATCACGGCAGTCGTGATGTGGGTTTCAACCATGATCAAGGCGCGCGGCGATTTTCTGTTGCACTGGAAATTCGGCTACCGGTTGGTGCACGGGATATTCCTCTATACCGACGGCATGCATCTCCCTTATCCGCCATCGTGGGCGATGCTCTTCGCGCCGTTTTCATTTTTCCCGCAGCGGGTGGCGATGCCGCTCTTCTTCGTCCTGGGGTTCGCCTCGCTGGTGGTGCTGCTGAAAATCCTGCGCACGCTCACGCAAAAGCATTTCCCGGTGGGTTCCGCGCGCGCGTTCTGGCTCACGGCCGCGCTGTTGCTCATCCTGAGCCGCTTCGTCTTGCGCGATCTGGCGGATGGCGGGGAGAATCTTTTCATCAACGCCCTCACGTGGTCGGGCCTCTTCTTCATCATGCGCCGCAAGCCACTCCTCGGCGGCGCGCTGCTGGGTCTCGCCATCGCATTGAAATGCACGCCCGTGCTCTTCACCGGATACTTTTTGTTGAAGCGTCAGTGGGCCGCCATGTTCACATCACTCGCATTCGGCGCGCTCTTTTTCCTCTCCCCGGTCTTGTTCCAAGGGCCGAAAACCTACGGCGAACACATCACATTCTGGAAAAACAACGTCCTCGCGGGCATTTCGCAGAAGGATCCCTCGATCGGCGTGCTCGGCCCCGAGGAACTCCACAACAAGGCGCTCAAGCCGATGCTCGCGCGCTTCCTCATGCGCCTGCCGGACGGGCACCCCAGCCGCTTCCGTAGCGCGGCGTATGTCGATTTTCTCCGGCTTGAACCCCGCACGGCAGGCATCATCATCAAGATCATCACGCTCGTTGCCGGCCTTGGCGTGGCCTGGTTTTTCAGCAGGTCGTCGCGCGATTTTCAAGGCGTGACCGTCCTCTGGGAATGCGCCATGGTGAGCCTGCTCATGCTGCTCTTTTCACCGATCACATGGGGCGAGCATTGCGTCGCCGCCATCCCTGCGCTCTATCTCATTCTGCTCCGGATGGACTCGGGAAAAAGCTTCGCGCCATGGGTGAAATGGCTCTTCATCCTCGTGGCCGCGGCCCTGATTATTCTGAACCGCTCCTTGATCGGTCTCATGCTCTCCGAATTACTGGAAAGCTACCACGTGATCACGTTCTGCCTGCTCGCGCTCACGGCGATTTCGCTCGCATTCTGGAACGAGGCTGAAAAATCCTCCTCACCTGTAACCGCATCATGAGCACCCCGAAGGTCAGCGTTTGCATCGACGTCTACAACTACGAGGCTTTCCTTCCGGAAGCCATCGAGTCGGTGCTGAAACAGGATTTCACGGACTTCGAGGTGATCGTCGTGGACGATTGTTCGAAGGACCGCTCCTACGAGATCGCGCAAAGCTACGCCGCGAAGGACAGCCGCGTCATCGCCCTGCGCAATCCGCAGAACCTCGGCATGGTGAAAAACCGCAATGCCTGCCTGCGCCCCGCAAAGGGCGAATACGTGAAGATTCTGCACGCCGACGATTTCCACTGCACGAACGATGCGCTCGGCAAAATGGTCGCCGTGCTCGACACGAATCCCGGCGTGAGCCTCGTGGCGTGCGCCATGCAGTTCGTCGATCCCGCCTCGCGGAACCTGCACCGGTTCTCCTATTTCGAGGACCGCAAGGCAGTCACTGGCACCACGGTGATCACCCGCAGCCTGCGCGATCGGCGGAACCTGGTCGGCGGTCCCAGCGCCACAATGTTCCGCCGCGAAAAAGGATTGCGCGGTTTCGACGAGCAGCTATTCCACTCCGCCGACTGGGAAATGTGGCTGCACCTGCTCGAGCAGGGCGCCTTCAGCTACATCGACGAGCCGCTCGTCGCCTACAGAAAACACGACAACCAGCAGACCGAGAAGGACAAGCTCACGCTCACCCAATACGAGGATCATCTCCGCATCCTCGACCGCTATCTCGACAGGCCCTACGTGCGACTGCCAAAAATTTGCAAAAATTACCTCCGGCACAGGGCCGTGGCGGATTTCGTAAAGCGCAGCAAACGCCTCGGCCAACCGGACGGGGAGACGCTCCTGGAAAAATACGGCGTGCTGAAGTTTCACGCGTCCACCCCGCTCTACGCGCTCTACCGGCAGGTATTGCAGCAGCAACGGCTTGCTGAGCGGCGTGCCCTGCGGGACGCCTCGCAAAAAAACATTGGAAAATATCCTCCCGGCATCAACGTCGCCGGTTTTTTCAAAGGCATCTACGGCGTCGGCGACACCTCGCGCTATTTTTACAAGGCATTTGCCGATATCGGCCTCCCGGTTGCATTCATCAATATCCAGAGCCGCAACCACAAAAACACTGACGAGAGCTTCGAGGGCTTTTCGGAGGACAACCCCTATTCCATCAACTTCGCGACCTTCTCTTTCGACTACGCCCGGCGGTTTTGGAAGGACATGGGCAAACGCTTTTTCAAGGACCGCTACAATATCGGCCTTTGGTACTGGGAACTGGAAACACTCCCCGCCCGCTGGCACCCCGCATTCGACTACTACGACGAAATCTGGGTCAACACCGGCTTCTGCCAGAAAGCGATTGCGGAAGTTTCGCCGATCCCCGTCACACGCATCGATTATCCATTCTACCAGCAGGAGCAGCCCGCTGCGGATCGCGACGGCTTTGGCATCGGGAAGGACGCGTACGCGTTCATGTTCAATTTTGACTTCCACAGCGTGCCGAAGCGCAAGAACCCGGAGGGACTCATCGCCGCGTTCCGCAAGGCATTCGATCCCGCGAAGGACGATGCCGTGCTGGTGCTGAAATCAATCAACGCCCATCGCTACCCGGAAAAAGCGGCGGAATTGCAGAAGCTCGCCGCCGGCCTGAATGTCACATGGATCAACGACCATCTCGACGGACCGCGGATGAAACAGCTTTTCGCCTCGGTCGATTGCTACGTATCGCTCCACCGCGCCGAAGGGCTCGGGCTGGGAATGGCGCAGGCCATGGCTTTCGGCAAGCCGGTCATCGCCACGAATTATTCCGGCAACCTCGATTTCACCACGCCTGAAAACAGCCTGCTGGTGAAATACACACTCACGGAACTGGACCAGAATTACGGCGTGTATGAAAAAGGCAGCTTCTGGGCCGAACCGGACACGGATCATGCGGCGGAACAGATGCGCTGGATCTTCAACAACCGGGAGGCAGGCAGGGAGCTTGGCCTGCGGGCCAAAGCGGACATCAACAGAATCATGAACCCGGAAACCGCGCGCGACCAGATGCGCCGCCGCCTCACTGAGATTGACCCGCGGTTCAAATCCCCTTGAGGATTTGCAGGATCTCGCCCCCGTATTCGTCCCACGTTTTTAATTTTCTCCGCAGCACCTGCTCCCCAAGCTCGCGGCGGAATTCCGGATCGCCCGCAAGCTTTGCAAGGCCCACTGCCACCGCCGCCTGGTCCTTCATGTTGACCATGAGACAGCCGCCATCGCGCGCATTTTCCGCCATCACGCCCTCGTCCGAGCAAAGGCACGGCCTGCCGAACCATAGGCTCTCCATCACCGGCAGTCCGAACCCCTCGATCCACGACGCAAATACCGTGAAATCGCAATCCCGGTAAAAGTCGCGCAATGCCGCCGGCCCCACTTCCTCGTGCCAGAAAATGCGCGGATTGCTGCGCGTTGCCGCGCGCACTTTTTCAGCGATCTCCGGCGCGCTGGGATAAGCCCCGCCAACGAGGTGCAGTTCCATGTTAATATTTACGAGCGTGGCGCACGCTTCCTCAAAAGCCGCGAGCACCATGAGATGATTTTTACGCGGCTCCAGCGTCGAGACATACAGGATTCTCACCACGTCGTCGGTTTTCTTTTTCAATGCAGTCTCACGTTCCTGCCCGGCGATCTGCGCCGGCAGCCGGCAGGCATGCACAGGTGGCAGCCGCAGTTTTTTCTGCTCCGCAAACTGGACAAAATCCTGTGTCGATTTTTCCGAGACCGCAATCACCGCGTCCAGCCCGGCGAAGGCCTTCATATATCCCGCATGCCCTTCCGGCGTACGGTGAAAAACCAGCTCGGGATGCAGCAGTGGGATCGCATCATGAAAAATTCCCGCGACGCGCATCCCGTGTTTCCTCGCGTAATCGCGGACAAGGCGCACATGCTCCCCCTGCATCAACTCCGGCAGCAGCAGCCAGCGCCCTTCCAGCATCGAGGCGTACGCGGGATGCAGATGGATGGGAGCCTTGTAATCCTGCCCGAGCGTGCGCAACCACAGGGGCCAGTGCCTGGGCTGCGAAAGTGAAGCCCACGGCAAATGGGATTCCTTCCCGGCAGACCGGTCCAGGTTTGCCTCCCACTTCGTTTTCAACGGTGTCAAACACCTGCCCTGGAACGACCAGCGTACCGGCCTCACATCGCACTGCTGCAACGCCAGCCCCGCGGCCAGCCCGCGCACGACCGTGGGAATGCCGCTGCGGGCGCCGGTATGCGCAGTGTTGCTTGCCTCGATATAGATTTCCATGAAACTTAAAGTCCGCGTTTGCTGGATGGGATTATGTATAAGTCCCGAGGAAATCATGCACGCATGAAACCGCGAGCGCGCCGTCGCCCACGGCGAACGCCACGCGTTTCGGCGTGTAGGCACGGCAATCGCCCGCTGCGAAAACACCCGCGCAGGAAGTCTCAAGCGAGCACGGGACGCGGCCCGGGTAATTCCATTTTCCAGACGCCACCAGTTCCGCCCCGGTGATGATGAACCCCTTTTCGTCCTTGTGCACCGCATTCCCGAGGAAGCTCGTGCACGGCGTCGCGCCGATGAAAACAAACACGCCGCAACTCTCTTCCACGCTCACTTCGCCGGTCGCCGTGTTTTCGAGATGCACACGCTCAAGTTCACTGGTTCCGTCGATCCCGCGCAATTCCGTGTGCAGCCGCACGCGGATCCGTGGATTCACATCCACCCGTTCCGAGAGATACGACGACATGCTCTTCCTCAAGTCCCCGCCGCGCACCACGAGGTTTACATTTTCGTTCATCTTCGAGAGGAACATCGCCGCCTGCCCGGCGGAATTTCCCGCGCCGATCACGTGCACGGGGCGCTTGTCGCAAAGTGTCGCCTCCACCTGCGTCGCTGCAAAATAAACACCCGATCCCCGCAGCCGCTTGAGCCCGCGCACATCGAGGCTGCGGTAACTTACCCCCGTGGCCACGATCACGGTCTTGGTCCGCACCACCGTGCCGTCGCACATCTCCACCTGGTGAATCTCATCCGGCAGACATCTTACCGTAGCCACATCGCACGGCGCGGAAAACGTCGCGCCGAATTTCAGCGCCTGGAGATAACTCCGCATCGCCAGTTCATGCCCCGTCAACCCCGCCGGGAACCCCGTGTAATTCTCGATGCGCGAGCTTGCCCCCGCCTGCCCGCCCGGCCCCACGCGGTCGAGCACCAGCGTCTCCAACCCCTCCGACGCCGCGTACACCGCCGCGCCCAGCCCAGCCGGCCCGCAGCCGATGATTACCGTGTCAAACACCTTGTCGGGGATGGTGCGATGAATCCCCACCTGGTCCGCGATCGCATCCAGCGTTGGATTTTGCATCAGCACGCGGTGTCCGCGCGCAATCACGGGGAATTGCAAAGCCCCGTCGCCCAGTTCCTCTAGCAGCTTCGCATTTTTCGCGTCAGCCGTGTCGATCCAGTTGTGTGGCAGACCATTGCGATAGAAAAATTCCCGCAACTCCAGCGTCGCTGCATCCGTATGCGCGCCAAACACCCGCAGCCCCTCCACGCCCCGTGCATTGAGGACGTAGCACCGGTGCAGGATCGCCTCCATCCATTTTTCCCCCACGCCAGACGAGCGCATCACCAGGTTGCGCACATCCGGCACGCTCAGGCGGATCACCTCAGTCGGCCCGCACGCCCTGCATCCTACGTCCGAGGGACGCCCGGTGAACAAATTGATATTCCCGAAGAATCCGCCGGGATGGTGCGTCACCACCAGCCGTTCCTCTCCGCCCATTCTCCCCATCACCTCGATCCCGCCGCTCACGATGACGAAAAAATCCCCGTGGCGCTCGCCCGCTTGAAACAGGAACTGCCCGTCCTCATAGCGTTCCAGCCGGCCGCACGTTTTCGCCGCCTGCATCTCCCCTTCGTCGAGCAGCGGAAACGCCACCTTGTCCATGAGCACTTCCTCCGCGCTGACAATCGGTTCCTTCATGATTCAAGGAATACAACCGATCGCGGGAATACGCAATCCGCCGCCGCTCACATTGCCCCGCTCCCGCATCGGTGTCACACTTTTGACACAATCGGCGTGACGTCCATCCAGTAAACGTGGCGGTGATTCTCGTGAATGGAATCGAAGGAGATTGCCGTGCCATCCCGGTTCCAGCGGGGATGTAGATCGCAGCGGATGTCGCCGGTCGGGATTTCGTCCATGCGGTCGCTGCTCAGGATTGCCAGCGTATGGCCCTGTTGCTTGCGCAAATCGTAGAGCAGGAGTTTGCGATAACCGTCGGGATCGGGATAACTGTCATAGAGGATGAAATTGCGGTCAGGGGAATAGTTGCAATGACCGTCGAAGGTGAAATAGGTGGGATCAATCAGTTCGGCCCCGGTTTCGCGGTCGCGCAGCAGATAGAGCCCGCCCTTTTCCCGCCCGTCGGGCGTGGCAAAGAAGAGAACGTGGCCGGGATCGCGCCAGTGGTAATGCGACACGAAGCCCGGGCCGATAAGACGATGGACGCCGGTGCCATCCACGTTGGTCGTGAGAACGACGGATGTCCAATGAACCCACGGTGCCCCGGGCCGCGGCATGTTCCGGACAAGGGCCAGAAAACGGGTGCCATCAGTATTGAAGGTGATGGCGTTGAGCATGAGCTTGTCTGCCAGCGGTGGCACATCGGGGAACCAGGGGCGGTAGGATTCGAGTGACAGGATGAGCCTGCTTTGGCCGGTGGCGAGGTCGATGAGAAAGACTCCGTCGTCCCCGGGGGCGGGTTCGTGCTTGAACGGGTCGTCGATCCCGGCATAGCCGTAACCGGGCCGGAAATCGAACTGACGGCTGAAATTCGTACTCAATCCCCACCGCCCCGTGGGATCGACGTTCGAGACGGGGCGGGAGAGAAGACGCTTTTCGCCCGTAACGATGTTCTGGATGACGCCCTTGAATGCGCCGCCCGCGACGGTGTTATAGATGATCTCGTCGTCGGGCCGCGAGGGGTTCCACTGGAGCATGGATCCCTGCTGGAAATTCCACGCATGGGTCTCCGCCAGCGGGATGAAGCAGCCATCGTGCATCCGGATCACGCCGAGCTCGGCCCGGTCGGTGGCGGCCGGGAGGCGGTCGCGAAAACCTACTCGGTGGCAGAGATGGTGGCGCCCGTCGGCGCTCCAGGGCTGAAGATCGTAGTAACCGAAGAAGTGATGGCCGGGCTCGCGGGTCAGCCGTTCCATGGGGAAAAGCTGCTGCTGGATCTGTTTCATGGGGGCGTTAAACACACTCTGGCAGGAGTGCCGTGTCTTTGCACGGCTAAACCGCCCCCGCTCTTCCGGCTGCGCAGAAGCGCAACACCACTGCTGCTAACCTACAGCAGCCAGATGCTCCTCCAGCTTGTCGAACGATCCGGTCCAGCCCTGGGTCATGCCGCCTTTTTCCTGGATGAACGTTTCAAGTTCCTCGCGCGTTGTGGCTCCATGCGTTTCCCAGGTCACGGTCACGCGGGTCTGGTCCGGTCCTTCCGCGGTCAGTTTCACGATCGTCAGCATCGTTTCGGGCCACGTGGGAGCCATTGGGTGACGCGAGATCTTCTCATTCTCGTCGCAGAACTGCTGGGTGTAAACGATGCGCCCGGGTTTCTCGATTTTCAGGTAATCGACCTTCACGTGCATTTTGAATTCGCCATTGGTCATGAGGCAAAAGGTGGTTGCGCCTTCTTTGATGTCGGAGCGGATGTAATCCATCGTGAACCCCACCGGTGGCAGCCATTTTGAAAGATGTTCGGGCTTCGTCCACATGTCGAACATCACATCGATGGGCGCGTCGAACGACCGGTTGATCACGAATTCCTCCTTGCCGGACGATTCCTTTTCCAGATATTCCGCGAGGCGGTCCCACGTCGAATTGCCGCCCGCTTTCTTGATGAATTTCCGGGTCTCCTCGGCGGCTTCGGGAGTCGGCAGGGTCATGCTCATATCCATCTTCGTCCCGCCCTCGATCTCGGAGAAAAGGACCGTAACCCGGAACATGGGAGGCCGGTCATCATTGCCGCCGTGGTCGTAAACCAGCTTCGCACAGTCCTCGACTTCGAAATAGTGTGTCTTGTTGGGGTAATCGGTGCCATCCGGCCCGTGCATCGTGTAAGCCCAGTGGCCTCCCGGTCGCAGATCCTTGCTGTGGGTGGTGATCGTAAAACCGCGCGGTCCCCACCATTGCGCCGCTTGTTCGGGGTCGGTCCATGCGTCCCACACGGCCTGCACAGGGGCGTCGTAAACCCGGGTGATTCTGATTTCGTTCGATTTATTTTTTGCGGTCATGGCTCTTTCCTTTTGTATTTTTGTTTGCAGTGACAGTTTTTAAATAGGCGCCGAGACGGTCGAAGCTCTCCTCCCAGTATGCCCGGTATAGCTCCATCCAGTCGGCCACGTCCTTGAGCCCCTCGCCGTTGAGTTTGCAGGGGCGCCACTGGGCCTCCCGCGTTTTGGTGATGAGCCCCGCCTTTTCCAGCACCTGGACGTGCTTTGTGATCGCGGGCTTGCTCATCGCCTTCAAAAACGGCCTGCCCAGGTCGGAAATGGTGGCTTCCCCTTTCGAGAGCTGTGCCAGCATGGCCCGCCTCGTAGGGTCCGCAAGCGCCGCGAATGTCTGGCTGAGGGTATCGTGCATCATATAACACCAATTGTTTAATTAACTAATATGTTAATTACAATGCGTGGCGATACTTGTCAAGCGCGTCGGTTTGGCGGTATGGAGGCGGCTGTGTCAACTGCCCTAAAAGGCCCCCTTCCAAGGTTCCTCCGCGCTTGTCTTGGACCTGCTCTCCGCTATCCTGCCGCCATGAATCCATTCACCCCCTATACGTTCGGCAGTATGTCATTGGGCAGGAAACCGGAGGATATCGCCTCGGACCTGGCCGTGGCGCGACGGGCGATGGAGTCCGGCGTCTGGTTTCATTCCAGCCCCACATACAACCAGGGCTTCACTTTCATGGTGCTCCGCCATGCCTTCGACGAAAACCGCGCCCGCGTCCCCCGCATGGTGATCAAGGTGCGCGACGCCTCCCTGCCACTCATGCGCTTCGAGGTCGAGGACAGTTGCCGGCGCCTCGGCATCGACGCCATCGACGTCGCCCAGCTTGTCTCCATGGACCCGGCCCCCGGCAATCTCGTGGACCAGTTGCGCGGAGGCGGCGGCCCGCTCGTCGATGAGCTGGCCTTCCTCCGCCAGCGCGGCCTCATCCGCCAGGCCGTGATATTCCTCACCCCGGAAAACTCCGATGCCGCCGTGGAAGCGACCGCGAGCGGTTTGATCGACGGCGTGATCCTCTATTGGAACGCCTGCCAGCGCACGTGCAGCGACACCGCATGGGCCGCGATCAAGAGCAAGGGCATCCCCGTCCTCGCCCTGCGCACCCTCGGCGGCGGCCCTGCCGACAAGGCCAGCAGCGCAAAATCCGAGGAACTCGCCGCCCTCATCAAAGCCTCCGGCAGCCGCAACGCCACCGACCTGAACCTCCGCCTCGTCGCGAGCGAACCCGCCATCAAGACCACGATCGGCGGCACCGCTTCGCTGGAACATCTGGAGGATTATTTGCAGGCCGCTACAAACGCATCACCGCTGCCTGCGGAAATTCTGCAGCGTGTCGAGCAGTTGCAAAAGCGCTGACATTTTGCGTGCGACGCTAGTTAAAGGTCACGGAATTACTAAAGAATGCGGAAGTATTGCAACACAAGTGCAAGGAAACCGTAGCCTAAAATTGTAGGAATAACGATTTGTGAACGATATGCACCGTCGGCGGTTGGACGAACTAAAATAGCCAGCCAGAGAATGCCCCCGAAAACGATCAGGCCCCCAATGCCTACGATGTTCGCCACTCCTTCCAGAGGTGCGCTGGAGCCAATTCCACCGGATGACGAAAAACTGGTAAAGGCAAGGATCATATACGCGCATGGAACCAGAATGAATGGAAACCAGAACGCAAAAGCGAAACGGCTTGCACTTAACCCAAATGCATAAAGCACAAACATAAAAACGAATCCGACACAGAAAGTAGTGAATGTCTCAATTTGATTCATGAGATATCGTAGTCCGAAAACCCCTACCGCTGGAACAATTCATCGGCCAGTCTACATATGGTCGCGCATCTGGATGAACGCGATCATCTCCAGAAGCTCATCCACCTGGAACGGCTTGATGAGTATCGCGCCGTTCACCCGCTTGATGAAATCACCGATCTTCTTGTCGTCCTTGTAGCCGGTGATGAATACGAACCGGTTGCACAGGTGCGGCTTCATGCGTTCCACAGCGAGGTAAAACATGTCGCCGGGCAGCTTGGGCATCATCATGTCGCAGATGATCGCGTCGAAATCGCTCTTCTGCAGCTCCTGCACACCCTCGACACCGTTGGCCACCCTCACCACGTCGAACGATTGCGTCTCCAGGGAATACTTGATGAAATTGCTTACCAGGTCGTCATCCTCGAGCAGCAGGATTCTCTTTGTGTCTTTGGGGCGCGATGATTTAAGGGCCATGGGATGTCTTTCGGAATCTTTACCGCTCCGCCACGCGTAGTTGGACGCGGCAACGTGGAAAGAATTCAGACATGCACGGTCTGGTTGATGGAAAAAAGGATCGCCCCGCTATTGAATGGTTGTGCCCGGAGCGCACCCGCAAACTGTTCAGTGGTCATTTTCGAATCGATATGCACGATGTGGGGCCAGGCTTCGTTGAGCCGCCGGAAATCAAATTTGTTGCTGCGAAAAAAATCGTCGATGCTTTTCCGGTCTTTGCTGAAGTTCGGTGTCTGATAGATGATGATGTACTCGTTCATGGGAGGATTTTAAAAAGTGAAATTGTAATCCGTCTGTGCATCTCCTAGCGGTTTGCGGCTGCCCTTTTTTCCTTCTTTGAATCAAGCACCCATGCGATGCGGGCCGGCTGGGCGGACTTGGGTGCGTCCGTCTGCACAAAAATGATGCCGCGGGTCGAGCCATCCTTGTAGGTGGCGAGCTGCACTTTCGGCAGGGAAGGGTCTGTATCGACATCATCATCCTGGAGCAGGCGAAGCACGACGGATTCCTTGAGTTTCCGGTTTCTTTCCACGAATGCGATTTCGTCCGCAAGCGCCTTCTTCATGGCCTCGGTGGCCTTGGGATCCATCGCGAGTTTGACAAGCCGCTTGAGCTTGCGCGCCTCTTCCGAGGGATCGATCATGCTGTTCGTCTCCGTGCTCATCACCGGTTCGGTGCCCGCGGGTTTGCCTTTGGCGAGACATGGCTGGCCGAGCCACGGCATGGCGAACATTGCACCCAGGAAATACAGGAGAAACCGTGTCGATTTTTTCATAGAGGAATAAGAACGGGAACTAAACATGGTGGACGCCCCCGATATTCCTACGGGTGATCGTGCCTTAAAACAAGAAAATCGAACTTTTTTGACGGATGCCCGGTGTGATGCCCATCTTTGGGGCGGAACAAGCATCATTTTCCCGGGAACGGCAGGAGTATCATGACCTTTGCGCCGCGACCGGGGAGGTTGACGATTTCGATTGTCCCGTGGTGCAACTCGATGATTTTCCGGCAGAGCGTGAGGCCCAGGCCCATCCCCTTGCCGGTCTCCCTGGTGGTGAAAAACGGGTCGAATATTTTTGTGAGCGCATCAGCCGGAATACCGGGACCGGTATCCTCAATCTCGATCACCACCACGCGGTCCCCTTCCCGGAATTGCCGCCCGCCACGTCCGCCGGGATTGTGTTCCACGTC